>Ga0115013_10001585_pt1 | contig 13073 bp, 7 predicted proteins | sample SouAtlMetagenome_2_FD_88686 | JGI IMG/M metagenome (GOLD analysis project Ga0115013, IMG submission 88686) | Marine eukaryotic phytoplankton communities from Atlantic Ocean - South Atlantic ANT15 Metagenome | ecosystem: Environmental > Aquatic > Marine > Oceanic | place: South Atlantic Ocean...
AAAGAAACCATTCGAAAGTTACAGGAAAACCACCACGACAACCGAATGAAACGGAATTTAAAATAGCCAGCGGTTTTCGAGGAAAATCAATCATGAATCTTGGCTTGAGTCACTTGTCAGTTTTATTCTTTCAATTGAAAAATCAAAAAATACCTGCCGGCAAAATAATATCATCAGATTCGTAATGATTGAATATCATCATCGACTCTCTGTCATTATTATAGAAGAGTTCAACTCCCCGTTTTGATCTCCTAGAAATACTGTCATGACTAGTCCAATAACATCACCATGGTACCTCCAAACCGTCCTCGAGATGTTCCATCACCAAGAGCAACCGAAGTCTCAACAGGCTCTACCCTACCAGACGCTGTTTTACAACAACACCGTCGACCATCTGGCGCCTTTGAATGAGCAGCCAAGAACTACCTTTGAGCATCGATACCTTCTCAACGACGATTACTTTGGAAACAATCCAAAGTATTCGCACCACTCCTGTCCGGGTCCCATCTTTTTGTACGCCGGAAACGAAGCGGCGATCACGGGGTTTTGGGAGGGCAACGGATTCATGCACTACCTGGCGAAGAAATACGGTGGTTTGCTGGTATTTCCCGAGGAGCGTTATTATGGAACCTCCTGGCCCACCCCAGACTGCTGCGAATTTTTGAGCACGGAGCAAGTCCTGGAGGACTATGTAGAACTCCTCGCGCACGTCAAGCAAAACTACGGGGCAGAATCCTGCCCGACGATCGTCTTTGGGGGGAGTTATGGTGGGACGCTGGCGGCCTATATGCGCTTGGCATACCCAGATGTTGTTCAGGGTGCACTGGCTGCGAGTTCCGAGCTGGGATACTACGATATAGATGGCTGGTCAGAACGAAATATTACCTATTATACGTTTGCCGAGGTAGTGCAAGCCCAGTATTCCAAGTACGATGGGTGTTTTGAGGCCATTGAGAGAGCCACCCAAGAAATCGATGCTGCCACCAACACCAACATCCTACAGACTTTCAATTTTTGTGACGATTCGGCGCTTGAACCCTACCCATCATCGATATTTTCCTACGGATTGGAAGGACTCCCCCAGAGCAATTATCCCTATCCGATTGGTCACCTGCCGGCCTGGCCCGTACAACACGTCTGCGAGATTCTGACGAATAATGAAATTCCTCTACTAGAGCGAGCGGTCATGGTGACGTCCATTACGATGAACTATCCCCTCAACGACCTTAGCAAGTGTCTCCAGACTCCCGGAGAAGGCGGCCCCGGCAATGTTCCGGGAGACGGACCAGGACAGGGCTCGTGGGGCTATCAGTCCTGTACCGAGACCCTGCACGCATTTTCGTCCACAATGGGCCGGGGAATACGAACTTTCAATCTCACTGCCGAGGAGGATCGGCTGATGCGAATCTGTCGGGATCTCTACGGGAAAATTCCAAACACAACGACTTTGGTGGATCGCTTTGCGGGGTTTGATATTGCTTCCCAAACCTCCAAAACCATCTTTAGCTCGGGAGCCCTCGATCCCTGGGGTGGAGCTGCAGTGACGGCAAGGGACGGAGGCGAGGATGCTTCCCAAAGGGGTGTGCATTTCTTTCGCATGAAAAATGGGGCCCACCACCTGGATCTCAAGGGCTGGCACAAGGACGATCCACCCGACGTGACAAAGGTTCGAAAACAAGAAGAGGTCATTATAATGGACTGGATCGACGATTGGTACAATCACAACCAACACTATAGTAACCACTACTATGGTGGTGCTAATAGAGTACAGGAACCCAAGACTAAAGAACGTTTGGCATAGATCCAATCCAGTATATATTGAATTATTGTTCGTATCGATAATTGAAAATTTTACTCGTGAATCACTTACCGAGTTCTGAACGATAGATGCAAAAAATGATTCCCGCCACGATATCAGAGACGTGCTCATTTCAATAGTAAGTCTGGTTTTACACTGCACTACACTCCAAGACAAAGAATTTCAGGGGAAGTCTACGTGGACCTCCGAGCTAGGTTCCTCAAACACGCTCTCGGTCTAATTCGATTTCGTTTTCGAGTAGTTTTGTGACGTTGCAAACAGAAGGATCGGAGTCTCTGCGAAATGATGCGGTGAAACTTCAAGTCAACACGATTGCTGACAAGCTAGTTGTTTGTTGCTAGTTAAGAACAACAACTGCGTTTAGTTGTTGGTTGGTCATTTCGATTCGTTTGGGAAACTTCATTTTCCCTTGCAAAAATAACTTTGGTACGTCTTGAGAAAATGGACAGATACTATTCCTTCTATATTGATTTGTGTTTTGATGTTGATGGATACTAACAAGCTACTTTGTTGCTAACTCTCTCCCAAACCATTCACATGACAGCTGTATTCATAAAATCTTTTTGAGAGACCATTCTACCCTCTACCACGCTGACACACCACCATGGCCCGCAAGACTACAATCAAAGCTCCACCCGTCAAAAAGGCCAAGCCCAAGTCGAAATCGAAGTCATCCTCTGGTGGTGTACCCTCCGACGTTCGAATCGTTCAAGCCATTGCCAGTCGCGCCGCCTTTGGGGAGGACAAGCCCTCCCGCAAGCTCATCATGGGACTGGCCGTCATGACCAACGAAAAATCGTTCAACACGACCCTTTTGAACATGAAAAAGAAGAAGGGATGGATCGAATACGACAGAGACTCCGTCTGGTTGACCCAGAAAGGCCGTGACTATGTGGGCGAATCCGCATTGTCGGTCCCCCAGACCAACGATGCCATGCAGGACAAGATCCGTGAAGACATGGTCAAGGGGAAGAAGCCACGCGAAATCTTTGATTTGATGCTCGATGGAGAGTGGCATTCCAGAGATGAGCTGGCCGATGCCTTGAATCTGCCCAACAACAAGAGCTTTGGGACCTACGTGTCGGCCCTAAGCAAGGTTACAGAAAGAGGCACAGACAAGAAGATCCGTCTGAAGGATATGTGCTTTCCCTGTGGTCGTCCGTAAAGACGTAGGTTTTTCGAAAGAGATGCAGCATGCATGTATATATACGTACATGGATGTTTACATGCATACTTTGATTGTTCCAATCGCTGTGTATATACTATACGTCACAGCGATCTATCAATTGATTGACTATTCTTGGCATCTTATAGAACAGAATCTAAGTCGATCCATACACATACTCTAGAATAGAATCCACATTGATTCATATACGTACTCTAACAAAGAATTGCTTATAGTTATTTTGATAGAATGTAGTTGCTACTATACTTTTCGTTGTACCATGCGATGCAATGCATTTTACACGATCTGTTTTGTTGGTACATTTCTCTTGCATCCCATATACTTGCGTTATTTTTCCTGTGCTCCCATAGTGGTGGTAATAGTCGTTCGATATTTCACAGTTTTACAAACATGGCGTAACATTTTTCAATCCACCCGTTTTCTTTTGGATGTGTTTCTTGTTTTCAGGTACGTAATCTAGAAATGGGGTGGATTTGTGTGTGTCTTGGATCTGATTTACAGTTGTAGCAGCGTTTGTGGCTCTGCCTGCGTGTGCTTTGTGTGGCTTTTTGGTCCCTGTTTCTACCATTCTCTGACTTGCTAGCATCGAACGGTAGAGAGTGGTGCTTTCTCGGCAAATCATTCGATAACAGATTGCGTTTTAAGTAAATTGAAATGGTAGTTCATACGACAATCTTGTATGTTTTCAGTGACAAGGCTGGAGAAGTCTCGAGAAACCGAACTGCATCGTTGGATCGGCTAACAAGGTGTTGTTGTTGATATTGTGATATTTGGCAATGTGCTCGATCCAGTCGCTTTCTGGCTGGATATGAAGCCCGATTCTCCATTTTTCGTAAACGTAGTCGTCATTTTCCATAAGCCACTGCTCGTAGTCGCTTTGTAGCGTTCGAGATGGTGATGGGGATCGTGGTTTCCTAATGTTCTTGGCGCTACTGCCCACAGCAACCACTTCTCCCGCGGCATTGATTCGAGAAGAAATCATTCCTCTCGCCGGTCCTGTTCGTTTTGGATAATATTTTGGTTTGGGATTTGTTATCTCGAAAGGCTTGGTTTTTATTGTCTCACAAGGAGGCTTTCGCTCCATCGAAGACGGCTCTTGTATGTTTATATCCACTGTTGTCAGGGGAGGAGGGTGCGGAGTTTCGATGTAGGTATTGTCTCTGCTACTATTCTTATTCCCAATGGACTTTTTTTGCCAGTAATCTCGAAAAATGTTTCGTCGTCTGGAGCTCATTGTATTGTCATTGATGGAAGCTTCTGTTGTGACAACGACCTGTCCCGCAGGATTGATCATCCTTGAGCAAGCGGTTTGTTTATTACTGTCCCGACAGTCTCTAAAGAAATTGTTCCACCGCCTCGAATCTACACAGTCTTCTTCGTTTTCATTATCGTCTAGACTGGATGTCTCATGGCTGAGTATGCGCTCAATATCCACGATTGTGCTATCGTCGTCAGAATCGCAGTCGTATCCATATTCTTGGGTATTATAACCTACGATATCATCGTCTTCGTAATCCTCAAAAAATATCATTTCACTATCTTCATCGTCCATGGATAGGACCAACCCGTCATCGTCTCTTGGGAATTCCATGCTCCAATTTCCGAGATCGTGTTCCGTAGAAGCAATGGATCCTCTATCGTCTGATTCTTCTTGATCAATGGTCGTAAAATCGGCAACTGTGGAAATCGTTAGGCATTCCAAAATGGATTGTTGGTCTTCATCTTCGGTTGTCGTTTGCCCTTGCCTTCGAAAGAATGCAAGGTCAGACTTGGCAAGCGGGACATTGTCCCGAGGGACAGCGACAGTATTGCTCGTCATCGTCATTTCTTTTTTCGATCCCTCCTCTCCGCGAGGATCCTACAGTGTGTGTTGCAGCAGCATGCACACGAAAAAATAAACTGAATCTTTTTCGGAATGAAATTTCTATTGGTAGAACAAAACAAACTGCAAAAAATGAAAAATTACGTATCGAGTGCTGTCAATAGTTTCGATTTTGATTGGAGACTCAGCGCCAACAGAATGCATTCTTTATTGTTATTGGTAATCTACAGATGGGCAAGAAATGACGAGATCCTTCATATTGAAGCACTTTTGTCTGTCGTTCGCCAGAAGCTTTACACGCGCACGTTTTCGTAGTAAGGTATGTATTCTATATATGTACATATATTCCATAGATACAATATCATACTATTCAGAACACTGCTTTCAGGAAGCGACAAAGCTTTGTTGAGTCCGAGAAGTCAAACGAGAACTGGAACACTCGGAAGTGTTCCAGTGCATGTCCGGCATTCACCCCAAAGCTGGTGCAAGCATAACAATTCCAAATCCGGTTTTGCGCTAACAACATACCTCATTAAACCATTTAATCTTGAAAGGGAACAGGAGAACGCAAAAAAACTGCTCAGATCGTTAACTCAACGCAAATAATAATTCGCGCCTGCTTCCGCGGGATCGCAAACGAAGCGAAGCGAGCGTCAAGCCTTCTCAGACGAAGCAAACAGATCTATCGTGTATTTACAATCTATACATCCCAAAGACAATAACCATCAATAGCCAACAATTACACGCTATCGAATCCCCGTTTGATCTTAGGGATCGCAAAATAAAACCTGCACAAGAAAAAGAGTTGAAGCAAGCAATCAAGCAAGCAATAGCATTGTCTTCTTGCGAAAGGAGAAAGGTGACATCGCTAGATCTATCGTGTGTGCATAATTCATATATCCTCCAGACCACTATTATTCAACAAATTAAAAACATAACTACCAGATATGTCTGTCGCTAGTGAAGAATACGAATACGAAGAGTATAGCGCGGACGAGGACTTGTTTGATGAGGAGGAGATTATTGAAGAAATCATCATCGACGACGATGATGAATACGACGAGATCGAAGAGGAAATTATTGACGACTCGGATTATGACTACGAAGAAATCGAAATCGTAGAAACGGCGTGCGAAGCCTCGCATTCCTCGGTCACAACGGCCAAGACTGTGGGATTGGTGGAGGACGAGCAACGACAAGGCAAAACTGCCGCTACTAATAATTTCGAAGGATTGTTTCGGAACATCACACCCTGTTACGAATTGGCCATGGACGGAGATTACGATCGAATCAAGGGGACACTGATGGGTCTCAAGGATCAATTGGAGGAATGCGACGATGCTTCCAAAAAGAGACTACAGGTTGCTATTACTGGATACGTCAATGCCAAGGACGTCTTTGGAAGATCGGCTCTCTTTTATGCCTGTTCGCAAAACAGCCTGTCCATGGCAATGCTTTTGTTGTCACCACCCTTTCGCGCCAATCCCAATCTCTTGGATTCCGAAGGATTCCCGCCCATTTACGTCCCCTGCGAGCGGGGATATCTGTACATTGTCCAGCTTTTGTTGCAATTTGGTGCCGATGCCAATCACAAGGTAGTTTTGGACGATGGCAATGAACCATCCTCCGACAGCGGCGTCGACAATCCCCACGCTGGAATTCCTTCGGTCGCCACGCCTTTGCTAGCGGCAATCTACCTGCAACGCCCCAAGACCGCTCAGCTCTTGCTCCGAAACGGGGCCAATCCCAACGTTGTCACCGAAACTCCTTTGGGGAAGAAATCGGCCTTGGAACTTGCTACCGAGGTTGTCCCCAACGATGAAATTTCCAAGCTCTTGTATCAGCACAACGCCATGGACGTCACGTATTGTCGAACCGCAACCAAAGAAATCACCCCGTTGTCGAATCCCAACGATCTTTTGCCGGACTGGATGAAGCGATCACGATAGCACTACTATTTACACCCCTAAAGACGATGCGCACTCGCACAAAATCAAAACAATCTTTTCTGATTTACGAAAACAAAACTAGTAGCGCGAGAAAGGGAGTGATCATTTAATAGATATCGTAGCTTTCATAGAAAATAACGAATTGAATTATTCACATATCAGAGTAAGATTTTCGACAATTTCCTACTTTGTAGCTAAGTTAGCGTCTTGCGCATGCCCATTGTTGTCGGGAATTAGAAATGGAATATTTCACGCGTTGAGTGCATATTCCTCGAGATTGCAAAGATCCAATTCGTGGTGTTGGTTGCTACTCTACTTCAAAATAGTCTTCCTCCTTGCAATAGTTTTCTCAATGATGCCTTGCAGGGATGCAGAACATTCGTCCGACCAGGTAACAAAACGGGCCGCATTCGTAGAGCAGCGATCCAGGTCGATGTGGACCAACCTTCCCAAAAATGGGTCAATGACCACCTGAAAATCCTTGTCAAGGCAATTGGTACCGTAGGAAGACTTCATCATGGCAAGAGTGCTGTTCAGATCTCGACGCAATTGCCGAGCATAAGCTACATGGTTTTTGGTACTGCCAAAGGAGGCTGCTTTGAGCTTGACAATCTCGTCTTCTACTGCGGGCTTTGCAACAGCCGTGACATTCTCTTTCCCCTTGCCCCTATTTGCATTCTTCCTCCAGTGGCCAGGGCACTTGAACACAAGACTTTCGCTAGAGTACAATTCAATGGATTGGACGAGCAAGGTTGCACTGCTGCTATCAAAATCTCTTTTGGTACTGGTGTTGTTGTATAAAAACTCGTGAAGCAATGGCGGCAATTCCGATCCCGCCACTTTTGAGGGGAGTGCTAGGAGGGAGTGCTTGATACCAAAGTCTTGAGTGAGACGTTGTGCCATTTCAAAAGTCTTGACATTGATATTCATTTTGTGTTCAACGTTGGTGATATATTCCACCAGGTACCCAAGGACGTCCTTTCTTTGTTTGGATCGAAAGACACACTTATTTTTTCCACAGGCCAGTAATTGAGTGCTATCAATGTCCTCGGCCCACTCATCTTTCCCAGGCATTATATGGGGCATTATATTACGGGCTTCTTGCCTGTGATGACTGCCGCCAACATCACTTTTGTCGTGATGGTTGCTGTTCTCTGTCTTTTTGACCGAAGCACTGGATGACGATGCCACGAGAGAATCAATGTCGCTGGCCATCGTTTGGGGGGTCTGTTTCTTTTCAAACATGTTCCACGACAGGCGGCTTTGTGATTTCCAGTAGGCCTGATGTTTGGCAAATTCGGAGGCCATGTGTTTGTTGAGCAGCTTGGGGTGATAGATATTTTCTCGCGTCAGCTTGGCATAGAGGACAAAGGTTTCATGGACATTGACCAAAGTATTTCCATTGGGTGATAATGGCTGCTCGTCGTCAAGCTTCATTTGCGTCTTGGCACGAATCGTCCGTTCGATGCAAGAGGCATAATCAAAGTGCCCACTCGGTGTTGTCGTGTCGTCCTTTTCCTCATAGTTCTTTCGTTTATCGCTCATTTTCTTTTGCTTATCACTCGATTTTTGCAGAGGAGGTGGCAAATCTAGTTTGCACAAGACAACAAAGTGATAGCTCCGTCGTTTGGCCCAATCGGTCGGATCGCGTTCCGACAACAACACCAAAGGCTTGCGGTGGTTGGAAGTGGCCGCTTGGATGGTTGTGGACAAGAAATCCGTGTAGGGTGTGTCATGAACCGAATCGACGTTGCGCAAGACCCGGTTTTGGGCAATCTCGGCAACACTGTGGCGTTTCACTGCCCGATGAATCAGATCCTTCGTGGTGGCGAGCCACGTTTCCATGTCCTCAAATCCCTGCTTGTCGCATTGGAAATCCGTGGTCTTTCTAATGATGCGGTTTCCCTTCTCGTCCAAATTGATACAGTTCTGGAGTGCCTGGATGCGACGCACCAATATCCCGTGGGGATGCTCTTCTCGAAAGATTGGATCGTGGTGGGGCCAGGTGTGGTATTTCCAGTCGTAAGGTTCGTTGTTATAATAAGAAGTTGTGTTGGCATTCGTTTTGTGCAGTTTTCGCATTTGTTTCAGGTTTTTGTCTTTTTCACAGGCTAAACAATCCCTAGTCCAGTGTACCGAAGCGATTCCCAAGTGACAGGTGGCACAAAAGACGGAATGGGTTCCCGTTGTTCCCTGCCCGGCACCGATGATCAGTGGAACTGCGCTTATTGTTGTGCCTTCGCTGTTTTGCTTCCATTCGTTTGGTTGTTTTGCTGCTGCTTCGACTCGAAAGTCCATCAGAGCTTGTTGGAGACTCGATGTAATCGAAAGATGATCCACAGTCTTAACGGCAGACCAAATTCTTGCCATGATAAACAGCTTGAAGCAAACCCATATTGGGACTAACTTCTGGTAGAGCTTCCTTCGTGTTTTTTTGGGTTTCGTTGGTTGTGTCATGATTTATTCAAGCGTATCGGGACCCCCAACGATTAAAAAAGCGCTGCTCGAAGAGCAGAAGTAACGCAATCAAAATTGCAGGAGCGGTCGAACCGAGAGAGAGAGAGAGAGAGAGAGAGAAAGAGGGGAATCGTATATCTGGAGTCGATGGTATTATTGGTTGGATTCCGCGCACCAGGCATCTCAAACTTTTCACTCCCTCCTCCACAAGGACTTTTGATGGACTTTTGATCCAACAAATGAAGTTGGTTCGAGGTAAAAAGTCTCCCAATGGTGAACAAAGAAGATTTATTGGTTTTGTCGCTCCTCAAGCAAGAGTCAAAATCAAAAACGGTTTTGGAATCTCGAGATCACCACATAGAAACCCCAACCCTAATGCTCGACAGACCAGATGACGCACCAGAATTTACAACGTGACAATCAGAATTCACGCCACATACCCCTATTTGACATTATTTAAATCACAGAAACGCCCGTTGAAATTCTCGGAAGTGAAAGACAATCGTGTTTTTAAACGAAAAGAGTAAAACGCAACAGGTAAAGAGCTGTCACGCCCGTCCTGGGCATCCTTCTCCTGAAAAGAAAGGGAAACGACCTGCCAATTGGCTGGTTTCGTGTATAGGCTCTGCGTTGTTGTGTGCCTAAGTCAAAGCAAGTAACGCGTAGCCCATCAAAAGGAACTGTTTCTGGGTAAGCATGGACAGCATGGAGTCAAGCTCCACCAATGTCGTTGTATCCCGACGATATACCACGCAGAGTCGCCATTCTGCGGCTAGTAGTTCTGCGACAACCTCAGGCGGTGTGCACTTATTCCACGAGCTGGCTGCGGGATCGATAGCGGGCGTTTGTGAGTACACAGCGTGCCAACCGGTCGACGTGGTCTTGACCAGGCGTATCCTCGCTGCCCCGTCGAATGGACCAACGAAGAGCATCGCTTCCGACATTTTGGGACTCGTCAAGGAAGGTGGGATAGGACGGGTATACCGTGGCCTTGGGCCTCAGATTTTGGCGGCAGTCCCGGCAACATGCGGCATGTATGTTGGAGAGCGAGAATTCGGACGCTTTTTTGATCAGTTCCAATCCCTTTCCATGTCAACCAAGGCGGGCCTGTCAGGATTTTGCTCGGGTTTCTCGGAGACGGCGGTAGTGTGCCCCTTCGAAGTTATTAAGGTTCGCATGCAAAATAAACAGTTCGTCGGCAAGTACACCGGGACGTTCCATTGTCTACGCACAGTTATCAAGGAAGAGGGGTTGGGTGCTCTGTACAGCGGGGCCGCTCCGATGGCGGCCCGGAATTGCGTCTTCAACGGAATATTTTTCGGAGGGTCCTATCTGATAAGGGAGAACTTGTTCCCAAAAACGGGGAAAGAAACACCAATGTCCAGTTTCGGCGTAGACATTTTTTGCGGGCTCGTCATGGGTTGCGTCGCCACGCCTCCCAAAATGCCCTTCTTCGCAGTAAAAACCAGGCTGCAAGGCGGCGGTAGTGGGATGGCTTCGCTGCAGGGAATGAACACGGTCCAGATTATGCGATTGATCGTTCGAGAGGAAGGGGTTGCGGCGTTGTGGAAGGGAACTGTCCCAGCTATGGTCCGAATGTCACTCGGTGGCGCCGTCTGTCTTTCGGCGTTTCGTGGGATAATGTCACAACTCGAGTAAAACTTTTGGGATGTTTTATCTTTTTTGTTGATGATAGCTAGCTATACACATTATATGCATCAATAGATACAACGACGAGACTACAGCATTGCCCTGCGGCTTATGACACTACAAACATATTATGACGTTTTCTACCAATTAATAATATACTGCATAATTTTATTATTTTTTATCTTTAGATTGGTGTGCTGGTGAGCCTTATCACCTCCAAGCATGTGCAGGAGCAGAAGAAGGCAAGCAGTAGTGGTGGGAGTAGAGGTAGCAGTGACTGCGACAGGAGCAGAAACAACACCAAGTGCAGGTCAGCGTTGGGTGCAGCAGCATTAGAGCAAATATCTAATGAATAAAAGCAGAAAGGCACTATTAATTATTTCCTAGTTACTTGAACGCGTCGTCAATATCCAAAACTAATCGGGCAGGCTTCTTTGCTTGCGTTTGATGTACCCGCCGTTGTTGTTGTTGTTGTTGTTGCTGCTGCTGCTGCTGCAATTTAGCTGTAGGTTTAACTTTGGGTTTGTTGTTTTCTTCCATTTGTTTCTTTCGTGCAACCTCTTTTTGTTTTTCAATACGCAATCTCTCCTCTTTTTCCTTCATTTCGGCATTCATTCGTTCGATCTCCTTCCTTTGGGATTCGATCTCTTTTTGTTCTTGTAGAACTCTAGCATCAAATCTTGCTTTCGCTTCGGCCTCGATGCGTTCTTTCAATTTCTTTTCTTTTTGAATCTTTTCTTTCGCTTCGGCCTCGATGCGTTCTTTCAATTCCTTTTCTTTTTGGATCTTTTCTTTCGCTTCCTTTTCTTTTCGAATGCTTTCTTCTAACGATGCTGCCGCGGCAGCGGCGGCTTTTGCTTCAGCCGCAACCCTTTCTTTCTCCTCTTGTATTTTCGATTCCTTCAATTTTCGTTCGACTTCTGCCTCTATCTTGGCTTCGATGTCATCTTCGACGGTCAATTTTGGTTCAACGTCTGCCTCTATCTTGGCTTCAATGTCATTCTCGACAGCAGAACATTCCACACTGGCATCGATATCTCCTTCTTTGATGACACATTCCATATCAATATCGGCATCGATGAAATCCAAATTTTGTTTCTTCTTGCTCTTGCCACTGCTGTTTTGGTCGGTATCGAACAATATTGTTTTTGCGTCGGCAGCTGCTTCTGATTTCTGCTTTTCTTTTTGTCTGGCTTTCTTATCCCCCTCACTTTCCAACTTTTTATCCCAAATGTCCATCAAAATTTTCTCAGTGGAACCCAGATCATTATGATCACCGTTCATATTTTTCTTTTTGCCACGGGAGTTCTTTTTCTTGGCGGTTGGTTGTTTAATATCTGGCATTGGAATATCTGGCATTGGTATCTTTTTCTGCTCACTCGTTTTGTTGCTGGTGGAAGAAGATTGTTCTAAGGGTGGCAATGGCAACTTTTTCTGTTCACTCATTTCCTTACTGGTGGAAGGAGGAGCAGCCACTTTCTCTTTCGCTGCTGGCGCAAAGACTCGTTTCTTTTGGGTTGGCGCTGCTGCTCCGTATCCCCCTGTCCCCATACTAATGCTGTTCCCAAATCCACCCATCTGCGCCACCACGTTTCCAAAGCTGCTGCCAGCCCCATTCATTTCTATGGGATTGCTCGTCCCACCCAGATTCATATTCTTATACATTTCCTTTTTGGAAACGACCTCCCACGGTGCGACGATGGTACTAAAAGGAAACTCGATCGTTCCGGTATTGATGACTCGAATGCTTCCCCCCAAATACCCCGGGGTTTCCAACACAGTGTAAAAGGGACGGACCTGTCCTTCATCGCAGTACACCTCCATGACCTGTTTGATGTTGTTGGGACCGCTCACCAACTCGATGCGGCAATTAACCGGTCGTCCCTCGCTCGATACATAAATTTGGAGGGGTTTCACGTTGGGTTCAAAGCGTTCCGTGATTGTAGAACCCCCCTGGACATGCCTTTCTTTGTTCTGGGAAGACGCAAGGAGGTTCATGCGTTGGTTGGTTTCTATATCCAATCCGTTCTTCGTTTCGCTGGTGGGTGCTTCCAGGATTGCCTCGAGGGGAAATTCCAAGCTGGCGGTGTTGCGAATGTTGATCGAGTTGGAATAACCACCACCATTGCCGATAACGGGCAAAAAACACCGAAAGGGGCGGGCCAATCCGTCTTCACTGTACAGTTTGAT
>Ga0115013_10001586_pt1 | contig 13061 bp, 13 predicted proteins | sample SouAtlMetagenome_2_FD_88686 | JGI IMG/M metagenome (GOLD analysis project Ga0115013, IMG submission 88686) | Marine eukaryotic phytoplankton communities from Atlantic Ocean - South Atlantic ANT15 Metagenome | ecosystem: Environmental > Aquatic > Marine > Oceanic | place: South Atlantic Ocean...
CAGCAATAAAAAAAATTAACGACTCCGAATATAAAATCGGCAAGGTGCACCTCAATAAAGCCACCCGCGAAATCAGCTTCGGCGCCGGAGTTAATCTCACCGAGGGTCTTCTCGAGTTTATCATCGTCAACCAAAAGGGGAAGATTCACGAGAGCCTTTTCATCTCCGACGTCTCCCCGCTCAATCTCAACATCGCCCTCAAGCTCCTCGGGATCAAAGAATCACCCGAGCTCTTTGAAATCGTGGATGAGGACTACCGTCCCACTGGACAATACCCGGAGGTAGCTCCAAAAACCAAAGCCGCAGCTCGCATGGATATTTTTGTCGAGTGGGGGAAGGAAAAAAAACGAGTCACCCTGAATGAGCTCATTTCAAACAACGTGACCGAGAAGACTATGGATCCCGGCCCGTGGCTCAATACGGGCTCCTACATCCACGAGGGGAAATTCAAAGCAGAAGTCACCGGAGATCTCATTGCCGTCTTTACATCCCAACCCGCAATGATCAATTACCCTGGAAAAGATCGTGAAAACGACGACATCTGGATTACTAATACCAAGCGTGCGCCCAAGGAGGGGACCGTTGTCAAAATCATCATTAAACCTCACCAACCATGAAGTCTCTGATCACCGCCGCCATTCTGTCCCTCTCTACTCTGCATGCCCAGCACAACCAAGGCCACCTCTCCATCAAACTGGAGATGCAGGAAACCATTAAAAAAGGGAACGCCTATCTCCGCTCGAAACAGCATAAGGATGGCTATTGGGGAGAACCCACCCTGCCCGCTTTCACCGCCTATGCACTTCGCGCTCAACTTTCCGATCCTTCACTTGACCTCAAAAAGCCACTTCCCGCCAATCTCGGCAAGGGTCTCGACTGGCTCGCTGCCCAGCAGAAGAAGGACGGCGGTATCTACAGCACCGGGCTTGCAACCTACAATACCTCTTCGGCTATTATGGCTCTCTACATCGCCGACCCGGTGAAATACAGAGAAGCCATCGTGAAAGCCCGCGGCTTCCTCATCGGACAACAAACCGATTGGGGTGTAAAAAACGAGAGTGACGACTCCTTTGATGGCGGGATCGGCTATGGCGGAAGCTACGAGCACTCGGACCTCTCCAATACCCACCTAGCGCTCGAAGCCCTTTATCACACACGCCCACTCGCCACTGACACCGGCGAAAAGAAAGTCACCGAGCTCGACTGGGGCGCCGCCCTTGAATTCGTGAGCCGCTGCCAAAACCTTCAGGCTACCAACAACACCGAAAATGCCGGCAACGATGGAGGCTTCGTCTACTTTCCTGGCAACTCCAAAGCCGGCGAAGAACTCGACGAAAACGGAAAAACAGCCCTCCGCTCCTACGGCTCCATGTCCTACGCCGGCCTCCTTTCTCTGGTCTATGCCGACCTCGATGCCGAAGATCCACGGGTTAAGGCGGTCATTGAGTGGCTCTCCAACAATTACACCCTCAAGGAAAACCCCGGTTTGGATCAACAAGGACTCTACTATTACTACCACGTCATGGCTAAAACCCTCGCTGCGGCAAACATTCCTGCCCTAGAAACCAAGGCTGGCAAAGAAGTCGATTGGCGCGGCGAACTCTCCACCCAAGTCATCAATGCCCAACGTGAAGACGGATCATGGATCAACAAAACCGCTCGCTGGATGGAAAATGACCCAATTTTGGTCAGCTCCTACGCCGTGATGACTCTGGAGCAGATCCACGCAACCCTGCAATAGGAGCAATTCGGCGAGATCTGAGAAGATCGAGAGGCTAGGTTGATAATTCCTTGACTCTCCCTCACCAAACTCCTATTCCCCGCCCCCCGACGAACCTTTTCCAACAAGATCATGGCACTTACCGAAGTTATCCTCCGCGAAAAAATCAACTCTCTTGGCGCTGAAGCCGACGTAGTGAAAGTCAAAGCAGGCTTTGCCCGCAATTTCCTGATCCCTTCAGGAAAAGCCTACGAAGCAACGAAAGGCAACCTTCGCCAGATTGAAAACCTTCAAAAAGCCCGCGTTCAGCGCGAGGCCGAGGAGCTTGTGGTAGCTCAGGATCTTTCCGGCAAGATTGCCCGCATGACGCCCAAGTTCACCCTTTCCATCGGCGCCAACGGCAAGGCATTCGGTTCCATCACCTCTCTCGACATCCACAAGGCTCTCGAAGACAAGGGCGTTTCCATCGACCGCACCGCAATCCACCTCGGCAAGCCCATCAAGTCGACCGGCAAAACCGAGGTTGAGATCAAGCTTCACGCTGAAGTGACTACCACTGTCACCGTGACCGTGGAAGCCGAAGAAGCTGCCGCTGCCGAATAAGCAAGGACACTCCAAATTTTCAAGGAGCCCGCCTGATTTCAGTCGGGCTTTTTTATTGCCCTCATCCCCAAGGTCTCCAAGGTCACCCTGTGATTGGAATGATCGATTCCGGTGTGGGAGGCCTCTCGGTCCTTCGGGAAATTCACGCCCTCCTTCCCGACACTTCCATTCAATACATCGCCGATACCGCCTGGTGCCCCTATGGAGTTCGCTCTGCGGAAGAAATCCTCGACCGGACCTCGGTCCTCACCGAGCTCCTCATCAAGCGAGGAGCCGAACTCATCGTCATCGCCTGCAACTCTGCCACCATCGCCGCGATCGAAGCCCTGCGCGCTCAATTCCCCGTCCCCTTCATCGGCATGGAGCCCGGCGTCAAACCCGCAGCCGCTCTTACAAAGACCGACACCATCGGCGTTCTCGCCACCGAACTCTCGCTCAAAGGAGACAAATTCCTTCACCTCGTCTCCACACACGCCCGCGACCTCCGCGTCATCACCCAGCCCTGCCCGAAGTTCGTCGAACTAGTCGAAGCTGGCACCCTCGAAGGAGAACTGGTCGAATCTGCTATCATCGAATATACTCACGACATGATGGCAGCCTGCGCAGACGTCCTCATTCTGGGATGCTCCCATTACCCCTTTCTCCGGCCAGCCTTGGAAGCCTCTCTCCCCGACCACATTCAACTCATCGACACCGGTAGCGCCATCGCTCGTCGCGCGGCCAAACTCAAGCCACAAAAAACCACCTCACCATCGATCAGCATCCTCACCACTGGATCTCCGGAGAAGATCAACTCACTCCTCCCCAAACTCACCCCGGGGCTCCCCGCGAAATGCCAACCACTCTTTATGTCATGAAATATCTTCCTCTCATCTCTGCGATCATTCTTCTCGCCGCCATCAGCTTCCTTTACTTCCAAAAGGAGGGAACTCCAGCAGAACCGGACCCCCAAACAAACACCGAGCCCCCAAAGACGCAGCCGAAGCCCGAAAAGACCGTCGAGTTGTTCGACCCGCCTGCCGACCCAGCAAAAGCCTCTTCGCCACCAGCGGTCGGCAAACATTGTGTCATCGGAGAGAAAACCCGCGATGGTATTGGAATCTATTATCAAGGTCGTGAAATCGCTCACGTCATGGGACACCCTGCGATCAACTGGCTCGAGCGTGACAATCGCGAAGCGGAGGAATCCCCCCGCATGGCCATCAAAATGATCGAGTTAAAACCCGGTCAAGTACTCGCCGACGTCGGGGCTGGCTCAGGCTACTATAGCCTTCGCCTCGCCATGGAGCACCCCGAGAGCCAGATTATCGGCGTCGATATCCAACCTGAAATGCTCACCTTCCTCGAGAAACGCAAAAAACAACTCGGCGTCAAAAACATCAAGACCCACCTGGGAAAAATTCACGACATCAGCCTACCTCCCGAAAGCATCGATGCCGCCCTGATGGTCGATGCATACCATGAGTTTTCCCATCCCTACGAAATGATCAAGTCGATCTACGACGCCATGCGACCCGGCGGACGCATTTACCTTCTCGAATACCGTGCCGAAGATCCAAACGTTCCCATCAAAAAACTCCACAAAATGACCCTGGCTCAGGCCAAAAAAGAAATGGCTTTTGTCGGATTTGAATGGGAAAAAACGATGGACCAACTTCCCTGGCAGCACTTCATGATTTTCAAAAAACCATGAAGCCGCCCGATTGGCTGGACCCCGAAAACGACCACCTGCTTGGACTTTCCGGCGGACGCGACTCCGTCTTTCTCGTTCACTGGCTCCATCAATCCGGCTTTCAAAAAATCACTCTCTGTCACCTCAATCATCAATTCAGAGGAGAGGAAGCCGAACGCGACGCCGCTTTTTGCAAAGAACTCGCCCAAGCACTCGACTTGCCCTTCCTCGCCGATTCCGTCGATGTCACCGCTCTCGCCAAGGAACAAAAACTCTCTCTCGAAACCGCAGCCCGACAAGCCCGACACACCTTCTTCGCTCGCTGCGCGGCACAAACAAAATGCCCCCGTATTCTCCTCGCCCACCATGCTGAAGACCAGGCCGAGACAATCCTCTTCCGCCTCATCCGCGGCTCGGCAGGGATCAGAGGAATGGCTGCTCAAAAAGAAATCATCGTAAACGACACCCCCCTCCAGCTCCTGCGACCAATTCTCGGTCTCCGCCGAAGCCAAATCGACACCTTTCTTTCGGAAAAGAAAATCTACTACCGGGCAGACGAAAGCAATAATGAAGCTTTTGCCGTCCGAAATCGTATTCGGCACGAAGCCCTCCCTCTCCTGAGCGACATCTTCTCCCGCGACCCCATCCCCCCGCTCTTACGCGCCGAAGAACATGACCGTGAACTACGCGAACTCATGCGGTCCCAACTGGATCAGCTCAACCCACTGGACCCCCAGGGACGCCTCCACCTTCCAACGCTGAGAGAGCTCCCCCGCGCCATTCAACGTCAAATCCTTCACGACTACCTCCACGACCACGATATCCATGAGCTCTCCTGGGATCTTATTTCCAGGTCGATCAAGCTCCTCGAAACAGAATCCCCGCCCGCGCTCGCTCTTCCTGGGGGACTTCGCCTCCGCCGCCGCCAATCCCGCATCTTCATTTCACCATGAAATACCTCACCCTCATTCTCGCCCTAGGCATTTTTTCCTGCAGCAACTCGGAAGAGGATCCCGGGGACAAAAACGACCCCGATAAAAAGGACATCTCGATTAAAAAACAGATCATCGGGCGCATCGCCTCTGTTTCCTCCACCGGAGGATTCGTACTCATCCAAAAGTATAGCGCCGGCAAAATGCCCGTGAATACTATCATTCAATCCAGCGGGCCGGGTGATCGAACAGCCAGCCTGAAGCCCTCAGGCGAGAGAGTGCGAAACTTCTTCGCCGCCGATATCGTCAATGGCGAAGTCCAAATCGGGGATGCCGTTGCCGCCTATTTCGATCAACAGAGGAGGAGGGACGCGCCACCCACCGAGGACGAAGCCAAGAACGAAAAAAAGGGCGAATCAGCCGAATCTCCAACGGGAAAAGACGATCCCAAAACTTCAGATTAAAAAAATAAAACCTAAAAACATTGTGATTTTCTCGATTAAATCACCATTCTAGGCAGTTGCAGCCGATTTATTTTAAAAAAATTAGTATTTTTGGCTTGGAAGTTTTACGACTTTCTAGGTAATGTGAATAACGAAGCTGCTGGGCATCCTAGATTGTCCAAAAATAACCGAAAGTCACATACCTCCATGAAATCAAATCCCGTTAATTCCTCTGCGAGTCAAATTGATACCAACCGACTCGCCGACTTTGTCTTACTCACGCAAAGATCCTGCATACTCAACCTCTCGAGCGAACTAAACAAAGGAAACCTCTCTTTTCCTCAGTTCTTTCTTCTGACTTACCTCTCCAGCGAAGATTACCTGACCATGTCAGCCATCGCCAAGAAAATGGGTCACTCCACCGCTGCTGCCACCGGCCTTGTTGACCGCCTCGAGAAGCTGGGCTTCGTCGAGCGCGTGCACGCTGCGGAGGACCGCCGCAAGATCATGGTTCGCATCACTTCCGAAGGAAGCGCCATCGTTTCAACAATGCGGGGGCACATCGCTTCCGAACTCTCCTCAATCATGGCAGATATGGACGATGAAGAAGCGCAGTCGATAGCCGTCGCCAACGACGCCATCATTGGTAAGGACCTCCACTAGAGAAAAACTTCCCGATTGCCGCCTTGGAAACTTGGCGAAACAGGGACGCTTCCGCTACGCTTCGGGCGTGGAGGATGCGTCTTTCTTTTTGAACCCCTTGATAAACATCGAGGGTGTCTGCGCTGATTTCGTGGCGCGGGTCCCGGGCATCCCCACCTCGACCAACAAGGAGGAAACCCTTTCCGAACTCCTCCCCCACCATGCGCTCGCCGCATTAAATTTGGGCTACACCTCCACCCACCTCGCCGAACAGGTTCATGGACCGAAAATCATCACCGTTACTCCGGACACCCCACTCATCTCCGACGGGACGGACGGACTGATCAGCAACAGACCGGGAACCCTCCTTGGTATTCACGTCGCCGACTGCGGAGCGGTTTATCTCGTCGACCAACGAAGCAAAGCGATCGCCCTCCTCCACTCCGGAAAAAAAGGAACTGAAGCCAACATTACCGGTCAAGCCATCGAGAGAATGACAAAAGAATTCGACAGCAAGCCCACCGACCTAATCGCCGTCCTCGCGCCCTGCATCAGACCCCCCCACTACGAAATCGACTTCGCCTCAACGATCCGCGAACAAGCCCTCGCCGCTGGTATTTCTGCAGAAAATTACCACGACAAAAATCTCTGCACCGCTTCCAATCTCGAACGTTACTATTCCTATCGCGTCGAGAAAGGAAACACCGGCCGTATGCTCGCCTTACTCGGAATTCTTCCATCATGACAGTCTCCGCTCCCGCCAAAATCAATCTCTCCCTCCGCATCACCGGCAAACGAGACGATGGATTTCACGAACTTGAAACACTCGTTCTTCCCATTGAGAGCCTTGCCGACGAACTCACCTTCACCGAAAGCGATCAATTCTCCCTCCACTGCAAGACCCCTGGCGTTCCGACCGACGAAAGCAATCTCATCTCCCGCTCCCTTCGTCTTTTTGAAAAGGAAAGCGGCCTTGCCTGCCCTTACGAAATCCATCTCACCAAACACACCCCGCACGGAGCCGGACTCGGCGGCGGCAGCTCCGATGCCGCGCACACCTTTCTCGCACTCAACAAACTGACCAAGGCCAACATCCCTCTCGAAACCCTTGCCGAATGGGCTGGTCAACTCGGCTCAGACATTCCCCTCTTCCTCTACCAATCTCCCTGTTGGTGTCGTGGACGCGGCGAGATTATTGAACCAACACAACTCGATTGGAACCGACGCATCCTCCTCCTTAAACCAGCTTTCAGCATCCCCACCCCTTGGGCTTACTCCCGATGGAAAGAATCACGCGAAATCCCGGGAGTTTCCTACACTGGACAAACTGCTCGCGACCAAATTCTCATCAACGACCTCGAACGCCCCGTCTTCGAAAAGTTCCAGTTCCTCGCCGAACTCAAACAATTCCTTCTGAAGCAAACGGAAACCGAAGCTGCCATGATGTCCGGATCAGGCTCCACCGTCTTCGCTGTTCTCAAAGATGACGCAAACGCCGAAAACCTCCTCTGCCGCACTCTCGAAGAACTCGATCCCACAATGTGGCATCACCTTACTCCGGCATCCGATTCTCATTGATAAGACGCAGAATTTGAACTTGGTTCATCGCCATATCGCAAATCACCATTTCATCAAGGACCCCCTGGAATCAACCGCCAACAAGGATGCCCGCCTCAACACAATGGGAAACACCAAACACCGACCGGTTTTTGAGGCCCGGGAACCTTGCACAGAATGCACAATAATTGGGCGGGACAGAGCTCCCTTTTGTGCTAAGTTTTCCTCGGAATCAGCAATTAATTACCAATGGCACGCGCATCAAATCTTACTATGTGTTCCTTCTGTGGCAAAAGCCACTCGGAAGTCAAAAAGTTGATTGCTGGACCTGGAGTCTATATTTGTAACGAATGCATCGACGTCTGCTCCACCATTCTGCGCAAGGAATTGGCCGGAGGCGACAGCGGCAGCAGTCTCGATGACGCCAGCCAGATTCTCGAGGAAGGCATACCCACTCCCGCCGAACTTTGCGAGTACCTCGACGACTACGTCATTGGCCAGGACGACGCGAAAAAAGTTCTCTCCGTCGCAGTCTACAATCACTACCAGCGGCTCCGCCAACACGAAATTGCCGGCGACGAATTTAGCGATGTTGAGATTGAGAAATCCAACGTCCTCCTGCTTGGACCAACCGGTTCCGGCAAAACTCTTCTTGCCAAAACCCTCGCCCGCCTTCTTGACGTTCCCTTTTGCATCGTCGACGCCACCACGCTCACTGAAGCAGGTTATGTTGGCGAGGATGTTGAGAACATCATCCTTCGTCTCCTCCAGGCTTCCGACTTCGATGTCGACCGCGCCGAACGTGGTATTATTTACGTCGATGAGATCGACAAGATCGGACGCAAAACCGAAAACGTCTCCATCACCCGTGATGTCTCCGGAGAGGGTGTTCAACAAGCACTTCTCAAAATCCTCGAAGGCTCTACTTGCAACGTCCCCCCTCAGGGAGGACGCAAGCACCCGCAGCAAGAATACATTCAGGTCAACACCGAGAAGATCCTCTTCATCTGCGGAGGTGCATTTGTCGGCATGGAAGACATCGTCCGTCGCCGCCTCGGAAAACGCGTTCTCGGATTCACCAATCAGGAAAATATTAGCGAAGAAGAAGAGGAAATCGCCCTCCTAAAAAAGGCCCGACCGGAGGACCTCCTTCATTTCGGCCTCATCCCCGAATTCATCGGACGTCTCCCCGTGATTTCTTCGCTTCGAAAACTAACGAAGGAAGAGCTTGTCAAGATTCTCACCGAACCCAAAAACGCTCTTCTCAAGCAGTATCAAAAGCAGCTTTCCATGAACGACGTGAAGTTAAAGGTCCCCAAGGATGCCTTGAAAGCGCTCGCTCAACAAGCCATCGACCGAGGCACCGGCGCCCGTGCGCTGCGCTCCATCTTCGAGGGTCTTATGCTCGATATCATGTTCGAAGTTCCTTCCAAGGAAGACATCGAATCAGTCACCATTTCCAAAGACGTGGTCGACGGAACCAAAAACCCCCTCATGAAAAAGCGCCGCTCCAACGCGGCATAAGACGGCAGCTTCAAAAAACCCAAAGAGCGGGCATCAGCTCGCTTTTTTTGTGTCTGTATCTTAGAATTTCATTCAGCCCAAGACCAAGCAACTCGAACATCGATATCCGGATGGATACTGTGTTGCACGGGACAGTTCAACGCTCCTTGCACAAGCGCTTCTTTATCAGGATGATCTTCGCTAATCGGCACATCGACCTTAAGATGCAGAGCCGATACTCTTCGCGGTAAATCCGGAGACATTTCTTTTTCCACCACGATCTTCATCCCGACTAAATCAATTCCCTTCTGATCTGCGACAATCCCCATGATGGTGGCCATGCAGGTTCCCAAAGCCGTCGCGACAAGATCGGTAGGAGAATAACTCTCACCCCTCCCCCTGTTATCCACCGGAGCATCGGTCTCAAGGGCACTCGATGAAGGTCCGTGTTGCGCCACGCAGCGAAGCTGCCCGTCATAATTAATTTTAATTTCCACCATTGTCTTTTTCAGTTTCGTCTTCTTCTACTTCAGTCAATTCTTCCAACAACTCCCGAGCAAGAACTACCCTGAAGCCATTGGTAATCCCACGCTCTTCGGGCTCCACGATATCGCGAAATCTCAATTCAAGATGATTCGGTCGATAGCTTTTAAATCCTCCACCCCGCAAGACACCGTATACATCGCCTTCTTTGAATTGGTCGGAAACCCACTCGCGAACATTCCCGCCGAGATCGAACACACCCAAATTGTTCGCCTTAAATTTGCCAACCGGGGCCAGCAATTCGAAACTATCATTGTAGTCCTCGATGCTTTCATCGATAGGCGTGTATTCTCCGTCTGACGCCGTAATGTCCGCATAGTTTCCAGATCGCTCAGCAGGCGGCCAAATCAAGCCCCAAGGATATCGCCCCTCATTCACCAACTCTCCCTCTCGCAGGTTAGGAGCTTCTTTTTCCTCAACTAGGCCAACCATACTACTCCACTCCGCATCAGTGGGAAGCCGATAGTGATCGCCCTCTTTCAGACGGGTCCCTTGCTCTGACTTGGTCAGCCATTCACAGAAGGCCTGGCATTCAGCGCGGTTGACGTTGGACACCGGCACTTCCTTGTTATCATCAATCGTGAATTGCCAGGAAGGTTCGGAATTTGCGATCACAAATTTGGCGAACTCATCGCTTTTCGTCCATTGCTCGAAGTCGCCACTGCGGGTTTCCCAAATGCAGACCATAAGATCCTCACCGTCTCCAAGCGGAACAAACTTCATCTCCAAGCTATTAGACCAAGGCTGATCCCATTCCACACTGGCATCTTTTTTGAGTTTCTCGTCCACTTTCTCTTCCCCCTTATCCTCCATTACAGGATTAACCGTCCGACTCTCGTATCCGTCGAGTTCCAAGATCACTTCAACCTGTCCGGGAGGAACCGAACCTTTCCAGGGAGTAATTCCTTCGTAACGTCCATCGATATAGACGTCTGCCCCCGATGGATCGGAAAACACTTCCAGAATCGCGTAGGGAATCACCCTAATTTCACACTGGAATGGATACAGTCCAGCCTCCCTCGCTTGCTTGCTGAGAAGCTCGACCGGAAAGCTGTAACTGTAGTCGGAAACAAATTCACGGTTTCCGGCGAAGTCTTTTTCCTCGACCAACCGCTCCTGCAAAAACCCCTCCAGAATCGCCTTCTCAGTCAACCATTCGGCATACCTTACGGCGCTTTCCTCGGAGACGGCCACGATGTCACGAATCCGCCCGCCATCTGTGGAGCGGAAAACATGAGGCTCCAATTTCGGATCCTTGAGTTTCGGATCAAGTTCCCGCCGAAAGATCGCCCACTCCGTGATCCCAACATGGGCACTTTTATGGCTATCGTTTTCCGGGAGGTATTTCACACCCAGCGGCCCCATCCATACCTCGTCGTTCTCGGGAGGGGAACGTTCCATCTCCCCCGTGACAATCATCGAGAGCGATTGATCATCATTATTCACCACGATCTCCAGAGGCAGGTCATGAAATCCTTTCTTCCGTAAAACAAGGCGCACTACTTCGTGCTCCTCCCGAAGCAAGCTGAATTGGGTCACTCCCAATGCTTCACCAGTAAACGCATCGTACACCGGCACCTGATCCGGTTTACTGAGAATCTTCACATTCACCACACTGGGAGGCATCGGCTCTCCTTCGACCACGAGAGTCCCCCAAGTTTTCTCCAGCCAAATGCTCCACCCAAGGACGGCTCCGATTGTTAAAATCAGCAATGCCGGAACGAGAATCGGTGAAACTTTCTTCTTAACATTTTTCCCTTCTTCAAGGCGCGCCAAGGCCGAGGCCAGTTCCTCACCAGTCTGGATCACACGCTTTGAAATTCGCGGCTCGCAAATATCGCAAATGACCCGATTCAAGCGAATCCATTTCTTACGCTGCTCTTCCGGCGGACCTTCTTCGGGCAACTCGGGAAACTGAAGCCGATCCATCCCGGTCACCATTTCGTAAAGCACTTTCCCCAGACTATAAATGTCAGCCTGCTCCGAGCCCGGACCCTCCGGCGGCACGAATCCTTCCGTTCCCACAAAAGTCCGTTGATCGGTCGTCGCCACCAAGCCGACATCCGCCAGCTTGGCCTTGCCCTCGACAAAAATGACATTCGACGGTTTCACATCGCGGTGGGTCAATCCACGCGCATGCAATTCGGCCAACGCCTCCGCCAAAATCCGCCCAGTCTCAACACAGAAATCAGTATCCAGAGGATGCCCGTCCGCCCGCTTGGTATCGGTCCGCAACGTCCGCGGTTCATACTCGACCAAATTGATCTCACCCTCGGAATGAGCGTCGTCGCCCAACTCCATTACGTAGTAATAAAAAGGCGAGGCTCCATCGAACCGACCAACATGCAGGACATTCACAAAGCCCGGATGGTCCCGGGAGATCGGTTCAAATTTCAGAATCCCTTGAAATTCCCGTTCAAAAGTCCGGTCATCGGTGAAGTCTTCCCGATAGACTACCTTGACAGCACGCATCGCTCCGGTGACACCCCGAGCGAGCCATACCTCGCCATAAGATCCGCCTCCGATTTTTCGGAAGACTTCGTGATCCGGAATGACCGGATCAGGCCTGATCTTTTTTTGCATCCTTCTCGAGCTTCGCCAATTCCTTCTTCAACACCGCGCCAACGCGATGCTTGGCAAGGTAAACCTGAGCCATGCTGACTCCAAGGTGATCCTGAACTTTTTTCGCATCCCACTGCTTGATTACATAGTAATCGAAAATCTGATACTGTTTCGGCGAGACTTGGGCCTTCACTTTGGTTAAAGCCATGTCTGCAATATTCTTCTGCCACTCCACACTCCACATCCGCTCGAGAAGATCTCCCTTGGGATCCTCAAACCGGTCAATAATCGCCGTCTTGCGGTCGTCCTCCCATCCCCCTCCGGGCATTGCGGTATCTTTCTTTCGCTTTCGAAACTGATCGTTGATGCGCCAGCGCGTCATGTTCATGAGCCAGGTCTTGAAGGAGCCCTGTTTGGGATCATAAAGATTCTTCTTACTCTGCTTGGCAATAGAGAGAATTGTCTCTTGCACCACATCAAAGGCCTCGTCCTGACGCAATCCGGCCTTGATTCCCACCGAGTAGATAAGCTTCCAGTAGGTCTGGTAAAATTCTTCCCACGTGCGCTGGTCCTCCCAATTCTCTAGGCGCGCAATCAAGCTCTTGCGTGTCTTAGCATAACCGGAAGTCATATCCACTTCCTTGCCATTCTTCTTCGCTGCTTTTTTAGTCGCTTTCTTTGCCACTTTTTTCGCTGCTTTCTTGGTCGGTTTTCCAGCCATTGAGGGAACTATAGGCGAGTCCGAGCGGGGCGAAAGTCTTTCCTCTCTCTTAAATATCTCAAAAAGAGTGCAAAATTTATAAATTGTTGGACTGAGCTACTTTGCGCATCGGGATTAGTCGGACAAGTCCCCAAAAACATGCGTAATTAGCCCTTCCAGCTGG
>Ga0115013_10001588_pt1 | contig 13056 bp, 10 predicted proteins | sample SouAtlMetagenome_2_FD_88686 | JGI IMG/M metagenome (GOLD analysis project Ga0115013, IMG submission 88686) | Marine eukaryotic phytoplankton communities from Atlantic Ocean - South Atlantic ANT15 Metagenome | ecosystem: Environmental > Aquatic > Marine > Oceanic | place: South Atlantic Ocean...
ACTTTATCCCCTTTAGAGAACCCTGTTTCTCAGAAAAATCGATAAGGGCAGAACTAGTCCGACAAGCGCATCAAAACCGTCCATTTGAAATATGAATCACTGATCAGTACTCGAAGAGGAAATACGAATCAGTTTTCCCCTTTTTCTTTTTTCATCAGTCAACAATATCAAACTGCCATCTGGAGCCTCTGACACATGTCTTATGCGACCAAATTCAGAAATTATAATTTTTTCGTTTGTGGTAGTATCACCTTTAAATTTCAATCGCCTGACATCTCCCGGTTTTAGAGCAGATAATATTAAATCTCCGCTCCACTCTTCTCCATTTTCTAAGTATGGAAGTGGCTTAAAAATTTTCGATAGGCAGGGAAATTTCTATGGCTATTTTTCAAGAAGTTATGGTGGTGAAACCAAAGTTCGAAAGATTCTAAATACCTTATGGGAAAACACCGACGGGGACTATGACTTGATGCGAGATACTTACTGCTCATAGGATATTTCTGTTTTTATATCCTCTTGATACTACTAAATATCCTTATAGAAGCTACCCATAATAAGATGAATAGATTTTTGAATCTCATCGGGATATTTCTTTAGATACTTCTTATATGTACTCATTTCAGACCCTGCCGCATAGATCAGTGGAAAGAGAAAGTACTTAACATCAGGTTGAATCTTCTCACTCAGCTGATTCAGTCTTTTTTCAAGCAAGATCTCGTTTTTTTTCTCGTATGGCATTGAGCTAAATTCAGAGCAAAAATCCTGAAGTTCCTTTTCAAAATCTTTTATGTGGGAGGGCTTTTTACCGTTTGCATCAGGTTGAACTGGAAAGATAATAATTTCAATTGTATCGCTGGTAAATTCCAGCATAGCTCTCGTATAGGCCTTGATATGTCCAGGAGCCGCACATCCACCAAATAGGAATGCCGCTCTGTTTCCAGTGCCCTCTCCAATGATATGGCCTGCTTCATTGTCTGCCACAAGCATATAGCAGTAATAGTTCGTTTTATTGTCCTTTAATAACTTTCTAAACTCTGCTTTTGAAGTGACAAGGGTTCCAGTGGGGAATCGTTCTATGATTTGTCGAGTTTTTGATTGCATACTTTAGTATAGCTAAAAGTACCCTCTAATGTATCCGCACGGATACTGTAACAATCACAAGTAACAAAAGACCCCCCCGGCCCCTAAAATCAAACAGGATTGTTAATTTAGTAAAAATAATTTTGGCAGGAATTGACGTATTATTAAGCTAAAAAGCCCCTGCAGTCCAATGATTACAGGGGCTTCAGAGCATACTTGGTACCAGTGGTCGGACTCGAACCGACACGCTTTTAAGGGCGCGGGATTTTGAATCCCGTGTGTCTACCAATTCCACCACACTGGCATTCCTTGAGACAGAGTCACGTGACGGCGGAGATTATAGCAGTGATCATTAGTGGGTCAACACAATTAAATCTTGAGTTTTCGAGTAGAAAATTATCTTTTTATCGATAATTTTTTTGGCGCTTCGACATTAATTTCTATACCCTTGCGCACTTGTGTCCAATCAGTTTAGCTACCGAGTATGTTACGAGAACACTTTCAATTTGAACTACCTGATAATTTAATTGCTCGTCAGCCCACAGCAGAGCGAAAAGGGAGTCGATTATTGTTTCTCGACTCTGCCCAAAACAATCTTAAACATCAATCCTTCGTGGATTTAATTGATCATATTCAAAGAGATGACTTGGTTATTTTCAACAATACTAAAGTTATCCCTGCACGTTTATTTGGTCACAAAGAGAGTGGAGGGAAGATTGAGCTGCTAGTTGAACGTGTAGTTGACACCTTTTCCGTATTCGCGCACATAAGAGCTAGTAAGTCGCCGAAGTCAGGCAACAGGATACTATTTTCAGAGGAGTTTTCTGCGGAGGTGGTTGGCAGAATAGATGATTTATTTCAATTAGTTTTTGATCAGCCTGTACTAGAGGTTCTCGAAAAGATTGGTCACATGCCTCTGCCACCCTATATCGACCGAGAAGATACTGAGGCCGACAAATCTCGCTACCAGACAGTTTTTGCTGAGCAGTTAGGAGCGGTCGCTGCTCCAACAGCGGGGCTTCATTTTGATCAGGATATGCTTTCTGCCATCGTTGGGAAGGGTGCAAGTATTGGCTTTGTTACTCTTCATGTAGGGGCTGGGACGTTTCAGCCTGTTCGAGTAGATAATATTATTGATCACAATATGCACACCGAATGGCTTCATGTAAGTCAGGATGTTTGTAATCAAGTATTAGAGACAAAGAAGAAGAACGGTCGTGTCATTGCGGTAGGAACAACCAGCCTGCGCTGCCTAGAAACTGCCGCCCAAGATGGGGTAATTAAGCCCTTCGAGGGTGAAACTGATATTTTTATTTATCCTGGGTATCAGTTCAAAGTAGTTGATGCGTTGTTAACTAACTTTCATCTATCTGAATCTACATTACTGATGCTAGTGAGTGCGTTTGCTGGACATACCTCTATAATGTCAGCATATAAAGAGGCTGTGAGAGAGAAGTACCGCTTCTTTAGTTATGGTGATGCCATGTTTCTATTGCAAAACCCCCATGCCGACCAGGATATCCCTAAATGAGTCAAAAAAGTTTTATGCAGTTTAAGGTTTCCTCAACAGATGGAAAAGCCCGCCTTGGTGAAATGCAGTTTCCTCGAGGTTCTGTTCAGACTCCCGCCTTTATGCCTGTGGGGACCTATGGGACTGTTAAGGGCATGTTACCGCGGGATATTCAGGAGATAGGTGCCGAGATGATATTAGGTAATACATTTCATCTAATGCTACGGCCGGGAACAGAGATAATAAAAGAACATGGCGATCTCCATGACTTCACTCAATGGCACGGTCCAATCCTTACAGATTCTGGTGGATTTCAGGTATTTAGTTTGGGTGACATGCGAAAAATTAGTGAGGAGGGAGTCAAATTCAGATCACCAATTGATGGCAGCCCTGTTTTTATCGATCCAGAGAAATCTATGCAGGTCCAGCGAGATCTTGGAAGTGATGTGGTGATGATCTTTGATGAGTGCACGCCATACCCAGCAACTGAAGTGGAGGCTAAGGAGTCAATGGAATTATCGTTGCGTTGGGCCCAGAGAAGTAAGATTGCTCATGGCGATAATCCGTCCGCGCTATTTGGGATTGTGCAGGGTGGCATGTATGAAAAACTTCGTGATGAATCCTTGAATGGTCTAGTTGATATCGGCTTTGATGGTTATGCGATTGGAGGCTTATCAGTGGGGGAACCAAAAGAGGATATGATAAGAATTTTGGATTACCTCGCTGACTCTATGCCTCATGACAAGCCTAGATATTTGATGGGTGTTGGTAAACCAGCTGACTTGGTTGAGGGTGTCCGAAGAGGTATTGATATGTTCGACTGTGTTATGCCTACTAGAAATGCGCGTAACGGACATTTATTTACAAGTTCGGGAGTAGTGAAAATCCGAAATGCTAGATATCGAAATGATACCAATCCACTTGATGATGAGTGCGATTGCTACACATGCCAAAACTTTACTCGAGGTTATCTTCACCATCTCGAAAAGTGTGGTGAAATGCTTGGCGCCCAACTCAACACTATTCACAATCTCCGCTTCTATCAGACTCTGATGGCAAGTTTAAGGGCGGCTATATCAAGCGGCCAGTTAGATAGATTCGTTGAGGAATTTTATCAAAAACAAGGTATCGATCAGCCTGGGGTTTAAATCCTTAATTACGCCCCTATTAAATATGAATGCCGGTATAATAGTGACCACACAAAAAAGGACCATCTAAAGCATGCTCAACAAGTTTCCATTATGGAAAAATTTGCTGATTTTAATCGTGGTTATCTTCGGACTTACCTACGCTGCCCCGAATTTCTATCCAGCTGATGCTGCAGTTCAATTGTCTGGCCAGAGCGGAGCTATGGTGATTGATGAGACTGTATTGGCTAAGGTTGAGAAGTCTTTAGAGGAAGGGAATATTGAGTATTTTGGTGGTGTGGCGGATGGAGAAAGTGCCCTAATTCGTATCAAAGACAAAGATATGCAGTTGAGGGCAAAGGAAATTATTCAGGCTGAAATGGGAAATGACTATATTGTTGCCCTCAATTTAGCTCCCACTACGCCCAAATGGCTCAGTAATTTGGGTGGAACACCGATGAAGCTTGGTTTGGATTTGAGTGGCGGTGTCCACTTCCTTCTTGAAGTGGATTTAGATAAGGCTTTGGATGTCAGATTAGTTGGTGATCTAGAGGATATCAAAGCAGCTCTCAGAGAGGAGCGTATTCGATATAGGAGTTTCAAGCTTGTAGGGAATCAGATTATTGGGCAATTTAGAGATGCTGATCAGGCTTCTAAAGCGAAAAATATTGTCCGTAATACTTTTAGAGATCTGCAACCTGAAACTGGACCTAATCAAAATCCATTAACTGTTGTGTTTAATCTTAGCGAGGCCGCAACAAGTCTGCTGGAGGATAATGCGATCAAACAAAACCTGACTTCGTTACGTAATCGTGTCAATGAGTTGGGAGTATCTGAACCTCTTGTTTCGCGTCAGGGAAAAAACAGGATTGTGGTTGAACTGCCAGGCGTTCAGGATACCGCTGAAGCAAAACGTATTATTGGTAAGACGGCTAATCTAGAATTCCGATTGGAATCTCAAGGTAAGGGCGGCGAACGTTTTGATTTCAGAAATCAGAGTGGTCAGGGTCCTGATGCAATGCTAGAAAGTAAGGCCGTCATTTCTGGTGAGAACGTGACTGATGCTCGAGCAAGCTTTGATGAAAACGGGCGTCCTCAGGTAAATATTACGCTTGACTCCAAAGGTGGTTGGCAGATGGGATATGCGACCAGAGACAATATTGGCCGCAGATTAGGAGTCTTGTTTATTGAATACAAGACCAAATTAGAAAAAGTTGTTTCAGATACCGGTGAGTTAGATATTGTTTCAGTGCCCTATGTTGAACGACATATCATCAGCTTAGCGACTATCCAGGCTCAATTAGGTAAGCAATTTAGAATTACCGGGTTGGATGGGCAGAGAGAATCTTCAGAGCTGGCGTTGCTTCTTCGAGCGGGTGCTCTTGCGGCACCGATGTACATTGTTGAAGAGAGAACAATTGGACCATCATTAGGAGCCGATAACATTGAAATGGGAGTGAAATCTGTAACAGTGGGTATGGCGTTAGTCCTAATCTTTATGGTTTTGATTTACCGAGCCTTCGGAATGGCAGCCAATTTTGCCCTTGCTATGAATCTTCTGCTCTTGGTGGCATTTATGTCACTGCTGGGTGCTACTCTGACATTGCCAGGGATTGCTGGTATTGTTTTGACGGTAGGGATGGCGGTGGATGCCAACGTCCTCATTTTCTCCCGAATACGGGAGGAGAGAAGGGACGGTGCATCTGTGCAGAAATCAATAAGTGCTGGCTACGATCGAGCGTTTGTCTCAATTTTAGATGCTAATATCACCACGCTCATTGTGGCACTCATTTTATTCTTAATTGGTTCAGGTCCAGTCCAAGGTTTCGCGGTAACCTTGTCGATTGGTATCCTAACATCAATGTTTACTTCCATTGTAATGACTCGCGGACTCGTCAACTTTGTTGTTGGTGGACGCAAAATTGACAAGCTTTGGATTTAGGGGTGCAAGTATGGAGCCAATAAAAGTATATAACTTCATGGGAATTCGAAGATATGCGGTTGTATTTTCCGCCCTGTTGTTGGTTATATCCTCATGGTCACTTATATCGCAAGGACTTGTCCTTGGTTTAGACTTCTCAGGCGGGACCCAGATCGAGGTAGGATATGATCGGCCAGCTGATGTTGGGGAACTGCGAGAACGACTTGAGACTGCGGGGTTTTCTAATCCAGTTGTCGTTCATTTTGGTGCTGAGACTGATGTTTTAATACGTCTTCAAGGTGAGCCCAAACAGGAGCTTGCGCAAGAAATTTTGACTGTTTTACAGAGTTCAGGTGAAGAGATTGATCTAAGACGAATAGACTTTGTGGGACCACAAATTGGTGAAGAGCTCAGAGATCAGGGAGGTCTAGGTATGCTGGCCGCCTTGTTTGTTGTGATGCTCTATGTTGCTTGGCGGTTTCAATTTAAGTTTTCCATCGGCGCGGTTGTTGCGCTTGCGCATGATGTGATTATCACGCTAGGGATATTTTCTTTGGCGCGGTTCGAATTTGATTTAACAGTGCTTGCAGCGATTCTAGCGGTAGTGGGCTACTCTCTTAATGACACGATAGTTGTTTCAGATCGCATTAGGGAAAACTTTCGAAAAATTCGTAAAGCATCTCCAGTCGAAGTTATTAATGAGTCCCTATCTCAAACACTTTGGAGAACGATCAATACATCTGTGACGACTATGTTGGTGCTTCTAGCACTCTTCTTTATTGGCGGTGAACTTATTCATAACTTCGCTATTGCACTGATGATTGGTGTTGGTATAGGGACCTACTCATCCATGTATGTAGCTGCAACCCTCATGTTAGCCCTTAATGTAGATCGGGAAGATCTTCTGGAGCCGGTTGAAGGCGAGTTGGTTGACGATCTTCCCTAGATAAGGTTAGCTTTTAAGCTAACAAACAAATAAGTTAACTTTTCTCTGATCTATTTAGGAATCTTTTTATAATTCGTCTCACTATTCCCACCAAGGATAGAAAGAAGGCATTTCAGTGGAGGCCTTTTGACTAAACTCTGGCTTTCGCTTTTCTAGGAACGATTTTACTCCCTCTTTCCCGCTACCAAGGCTTGAATAAAAAATGGCTAGAGAATCCACCTCATGCGCTTTTATTGGATGGTCTTGAGCAGAATTCCGATAAAGCATTTGACGAGTTAAGGCCATTGATACCTGACTATGATTTACCATTCGAGAGGCCAGTACATAGGCCTCATCCAAAAGACTTTCCGGAGGATAAACAGCTTTAACATATCGCTCTTTCAGAAGAATTTCAGGAGTTAGGATTTCAGCGGTGTAGCACCACTCAAGAGCGGTCTGCAAACCTACTAGGCGTGGCAAGAACCAACTTGAGCATGCCTCGGGAGTAATCCCTATTTTATTGAAAACAAATCCAACTTTTGCCTTTTCTGATGCAAGTCGAATATCCATAGCGCAGGTCATCGTTGCACCAATACCTACCGCAGCGCCATTAATGGCGCCTATAATGGGTTTCTTACAGTCGTACATTGCCAAAACGACACGACCACCTAAGTCCCTGACTCCCTCCTCAATTTCTTTATCACTTGATCGCTCACGCATATCTTTGAGTGTTGGATTTAGATCCTCATTCAGACCAAAAACATTTCCCGCGATACTGAGATCCATACCTGCACAAAATGCTTTGCCTGCGCCAGTCACAACGACCGCTCCAACATTGTCATCGTCACTTGCTCGAGAAAACGCATCAATTAATTCGTGACCCATTTCGATCGTAAATGCGTTCAGCTGATCTGGACGGGACAGTGTTAACGTTAAAATAGAATCTTTGACTTGGCACTTAATTGTCGAATATTTCATAGTTATCTTCTGATATATAAAAATTTAGTTATAAGTATAGCCAGCATATTTGGTTATTTTAAGTGTATTTCTCCTATATACCTCTCAGGGTATGCGCGCACGACTTTTTCTATCATATAATGCTCTCTCAGAAACAATTTTAAGAAACCCTGGCCATGCTAAAGAAGCTTTTTAAATCCAAAGTTGATCTCAAACACCATACTAAGCATCAGCAATTTTATAATCGCGCTGGCGTTTCGATGGATCAGTTTGACGCTCACTGGATGCCCTTTAGTGGTAATAGAGAGTTCAAAAAGAACCCGCGTATGATTGTTGCTGCGGAGGGAAGATATCTCACTGCGGCTGATGGCCGACAAATCTTTGATGGCCTCTCAGGCCTATGGACAACGGGATTGGGCCACTGTCGCTCAGAAATTTCAAAAGCGATTTCCAAGCAGACGGCCACATTAGATTTTTTTTCAGGCTTCCAATTTGGACATCCAAAGTCATTTGAACTAGCAGAACGCATTACCCAGTTCATGCCAGAAGGTCTGAATCGCGTTTTTTATACAGGATCTGGCTCGGAGAGTGCAGATACCTCTTTAAAAATGGCTCGAGCGTACTGGCGCAAAAAAGGTATGGCTTCGAAGACTCGATTAATTGGACGAGCTAAGGGCTACCATGGCGTGAACTTTGGAGGCATAAGTGTCGGTGGAATAGTAGGTAATCGGGCAACATTTGGTCAGACCATTGAGTCTGATCATCTAGCACATACTATGTTGCCTGAGAACGCGTTCAGCAGAGGTATGCCCGAGAAGGGGGCAAACCTAGCTGACGAACTTCTTTCCATGATCGCGCTTCATGATGCGAGCAATATAGCCGCGGTCATTGTTGAGCCCATGGCTGGTTCAGCTGGTGTAATTCCTCCTCCAGTGGGTTATCTCGAGAGGCTAAGAAGTATTTGTACCGAAAACCAGATACTCCTCATTTTTGATGAGGTCATTACTGCTTTTGGTCGGGTAGGAGCGGCCACAGGTGCTGAAGCCTATGGTGTTGTGCCTGACATCTTAAATGTTGCAAAACAATTGACTAATGGATCTGTCCCAATGGGTGCGGTGATCGCTAATGAAGAAATTCATGATACCTTTATGGATGCAGATGCCCCTGAATATATGATCGAATTCCCTCACGGGTATACCTATTCAGGTCATCCTTTGGCTTGCGCAGCTGGGCTGGCAACTTTGGATCTTCTTGAAAAGGAGAGTAGCTTCGAACAGGTTGCCTCAATGGCGCCGGTCCTAGAAGATTCAATTCATAGTCTAAAGGGCACAAAGCATGTAGTTGATATTAGGAATTACGGATCAGCTGCGGGAGTGACTCTGGCCTCGGCTCCCGGTGAGCCGGCTAAGCGACCTTTCGAGGCGGCAATGAAGTGTTGGGAGAAGGGGTTCTACGTAAGATATGGTGGAGACACACTCCAGTTAGGCTTGCCATTCTCAACCAAGCCCACTGAGATAGACTCAATTGTGAACGCAATGGGTGATGCTATTAGTGAGATTGATTAGTTCCGTGGCGAAAATGTAGGACCTTGTTAAGTCTATTTACTCATTGGCTTCATCGATATCGGCGTCAGCTATCTCAGAGGGATTCCATTTATAGATATTTTTTATCATGCAACGATTTATGCCGCTTAGGCCGTCGTTAAAAATTATGTCATCTCCACGAGTGAGACATGAGGAGCCGCGAGTCCTGGTAGCGATGCTATTAAACGCATAGGTGAGATCACAAATTCCTGACAGATCAAGTTTGTATTCCTCAGACACGCCCTTGGTCAATATAACCGAGCTGCGCTCCCCATCCACTTCTCGCCATCCATTGATTGAGCTAGCAAAACAAATCTGTTTTACCTTTTCCCCTTGCCGAGGGTTAATTTCCACCTCTTTATTGGTTTCTACCGCCACATTGCTGCATGCTGACAAAAGCCCTATTAAGGAGAGAGTTACTAATTGACGAGTCATTTCGATTACCTCAAATTATGTTTCAGTTGCTTTTAGATACTAGTGATTAAAAACAGAGTAATTCTCAAATTTATTAACAATGATTTTTCCATCCTTCATCACAAAGCTCGGACTCTCTAGCGCGCTTATATCCTCAAGTGGATTTCCAGGGACTGCAATAATATCAGCAAGTTTATTTGGTTCTAAACTACCCAGCATGTCATCCCACTGAAGGAGCTCGGCACCAACAGAGGTACCTGCTTTGATAGCATCCATTGGACTTAAGCCCGCCTCGATAAGGGTATCGAACTCTCTAGCACACACATGGGAAGCTACTTCATATCCACACAGGTCAGAGCCTACTGCAATTTTTACTCCCTTCCGATGCGCTTTACCAAGCATCTTTAACCAGTCATCACGAAATGCGAGATAAAAGTCATCATTTTTACTCTGGGCTAGAAGTTTTCCACTATTGGCGTAGAAATCTCCGACATATATGGTCGGAACAAGATACGTGCCGTATTCGACCATAAGATCAATCGATTCGTGACTTAAGAAACTACCATGCTCTATTGACCGAACCCCTGCGATAACAGCTTGATTAATACCCTCAGTCGCATGGGCATGAGCAGCAACTGGAATGTTATGGCGTGCTGCCTCTTCAACGGCAGCTCTGAGTTCTTCAGGACTAAACGAAACATTTTCTGGATTATCACCAACCGACATGAACGCTCCAGTAACCATTATCTTGATCCAGTCTGATCCAAATTTTATTTCTTGCCTTATTGCCTTTCTAATTTCATGAGGGCCATCAGCAATTAAGCCATCCGCAATGACCACTTGTTCAGGTGACAGGTAGTTAATATCGCCACCTCCACCTGTAATTGAAATATAGTGCGCTGCACCTGTCAGTCGAGGACCTAAAAATATACCGCTATCTATGGCTTTTCTAATATCTTGGTTGGCGTAGTAGATATCACCGTCGCCCATTACTCTAATTGAAGTCCAGCCAGATTCTAATAGTCTCTGTAACGTCTTAAGTCCTATTAGTGCTTTGAAAGCGGAAGAAGCTTGCAAGTGTCCATTTTGATAATCCGATTGATACAGTAATGGATGTTCGTGGGCGTTGATCATTCCGGGCATCAATGTTGTATTAGGAAGGTTAACTATTAAAAAGTCCTCCGGAATTTCGTCCGAATTTACTATCGAGACTATCGTATTTTTTGAGACTAACACGGTCTTATTCGTGAGCACTTGATTCGACTTACCATCGATAATGCGATCTGCGACTAGTGCATAGTCCGATGCAAGGGAATATGAGGTTATAAGGTAGAAAGCTACAAGTCGAAACAAATTTTTTATAGTAATTTCAGACATAATATATTTTGCCCTTAATCTTTTATTTGATTATATACTCATTGTTTTCGCTTTTTATAATGTTTGTGGAGTTGAGAACATATAAAATAGAGTTAGGTAAATTGGGCTAAATGTATTTAGGTTAAGCGGCTGTGACTATTACTAATCCAAAGAAGACTTTCAATAACGCTATCTCTTTGCTCAAGAATAATGAGTACGACAAGGCTGAAAATCTCTGTAGGGAGTTTCTGGATCATGATGATCAGGATATAAACTTCTTATCCCTGCTCGGCACAATATTGCTCAAGAAAAACGATTTCGAGGGCGCCGAGAGATATTTGAGAAACGTTGCGAAGTTGGCTCCAGCTTACCCCAATGTCCAGGAAGACCTTGGAACGTTGTTACTAAATCTTGGTAAATTTGAAGAGGCTCTGTTGCCTCTCCAAACTGCTATTGAACAAAATCCAAAGAAGGCGAGTGCTTTCACCAAACTTGGTGGAGCTCTCAAAAACCTTGGTAGGGATGAGGCTGGTGATGCCGCTCTAAAATATGCAGCGGATTTGTCTCCTGACCAGGCAGATTTGGAAAATGCGACGATGCTTTTTGCCAAGGGAAAATTTCGAGAAGCTGAAGTCGTTGCAAAGAAAATAATAGAGAAAAATCCAAGGGATGTTAATGCGGCTCTCTTGCTTGGGCGAATCGCTATCAATGCTCGTGCGTTCTCAGATGCCGAGCAGATTTTCAGAAAAATCGTCGACATAGCGCCAAGATTTATGTTGGCCTGGCACGATCTTAGCACAGCCTTGAAAGAGCAAGATAAGGAGGAGGATGCAGAGCAAATATTGCAGAGAGCTATATCGATTGATCCAGATAATGCAATTTCTCATTATTACCTTGCCGCTGTCTTCGCGAAACTGGGGAAGACAGAAGATTCAGCTAAATCATATAAACATGCTACCGAGTTGGATCCTAAGTTAGTGGGTGCACACCTAGGTTTGGGTCATGTGCTCAAAACGCTGGGCGATGTTGATGCCGGGATCGCAGCGTATCGACAAGCTATTGCGCTTAGGCCTAACTTTGGCGAAATATACTTTAGCCTGTCCAATTTAAAAACGTTCAGATTTACGGACGAAGAGATTGAGGATATGGCGAGTCGTATTGATCAAGAGAACCTTGACACAGACTCTGTTGTTCATTTTGCATTTAGTCTTGGTAAAGCATATGAGGATAATAAGGACTATGATAAGGCGTTTGAATACTATCTGAGAGGGAATGAAGAGCACCGTAACCTCATATCTTATGATCCAGTTCAAACAGAACTGGCACATGAAAAACTTAAGGCAACTTTTACCAAAGAATTCTTTGCGAAAATCAAAAAATCTGATGTTGGCAACGCCGATTCATCACCAATTTTTATCATTGGGCTACCTAGATCTGGCTCAACTCTGCTAGAGCAAATTTTGGCGAGTCACAGTCAAGTTCAGGGCACTAGTGAGCTCCCTGACTTAGGGATAGTGTCTCAGATGATTAGCAATAAGGCTAAAGGTCGTGCGTTCCCTGGTGGAATTCTACAAATGAGTAATGAGGAAATAACTCATCTGGGTGATGAATACATAAGGAGGACCAGGCGTTACAGGAGTGGCACACCATATTTTACTGACAAAATGCCTAATAACTTCGCACATGTGGGACTTTTAAGTGCAATCCTGCCCAACGCAAAGGTCATTGATGCCAGACGTCACCCACTAGATAGCTGTGTTGGATCATTCAAGCAACATTTTGCTAAAGGTCAGACCTTCACTTATGACATGTTTGAGCTGGGAGAATTTTATTTGCATTATGACAATCTTATGCGTCACTGGAACGAAGTTCTTCCAGGTAAAGTCTTAAGAGTTCAATATGAGGATGTCGTCCAGAATTTGGACGCACAGGTTGAAAGGATACTTGACCACTGTGGACTTCCTTTTGAGGAGGCGTGCGTTAATTTCCATGAGACTAAGCGCTCGGTGCGGACTGCAAGCTCTGAGCAGGTTAGGCAGCCCATATATAGCGGATCTGTAAATACATGGCAGCGGTTTGATTGCCATCTGGAGCCCTTAAAAGATATTCTAGAGCCCCTTTTGGATGCCAATGATCCGTCGGTAATAGTGAGATGAAGTTACCAAAGTTAATCGCCACATCCG
>Ga0115013_10001589_pt1 | contig 13055 bp, 12 predicted proteins | sample SouAtlMetagenome_2_FD_88686 | JGI IMG/M metagenome (GOLD analysis project Ga0115013, IMG submission 88686) | Marine eukaryotic phytoplankton communities from Atlantic Ocean - South Atlantic ANT15 Metagenome | ecosystem: Environmental > Aquatic > Marine > Oceanic | place: South Atlantic Ocean...
ACCTGCTTTTTCAAAACTCAATGGCTTCCTAGGGGCGTTCTTCTTTGCATCGTAGGCTCCGGCGATATCAAGGATGGTGGGTGTTATGTCGGAATGGGAAATCATGGCCTTGTTCACCAGCCCCTCCTTTTTAACTCGAGGATCTCGAACGACAAAAGGAACCCGCAAGCCCGCTTCGTAAACAGTGGTCTTGGCCCCCGGGAAGGCCATCCCGTGATCGGCGGTGTAAATCAAGACAGTGTTATCCCACTGGCCGGTTTCCTTGAGTAATTCTACGAGTCTCCCCAAACCATCATCGATGCGGGAACAGGATTGGTAGTAGTGAGCGAGCTCGGCGCGGGATTCCGGAGTGTCGGGAAGAAACGGAGGAACGATTACTTTGGCTGGATCATAAAAAACTTCCTCCACTCCTTGGTGGGATTTTTTGTTAGGTAGATTTCCAAAGAGGTCAGGTTTATGCCTTCCTGGGAAAGTTTGGTCCCGCCCACCGCCCCGATGCGGATCGGAGGGACAGAAGTAGAGGAAGAATGGTTTGTCCGTCTCTGCTTCAAAAAGATTACGGCAGTTGTTCGCCATCTCCCTTGGATTACGAGAACTTCCGGGAAGGTACTCGTCGAAGTGAAAGACCGACTCCGGCGCCACATGTAATTTAGCAATTTGCGCGGTGCGGTAACCTGCTTGCGACATCAGCTGCGGGAGTGCGAAGGCGCGCATCGATGCGAAGGATTCGAATTTGTGGAAATTATGGGTGTGTCCGTATTGCCCGTTAAAGTGATTGTGCAGACCGGTGAGAATCACTGAGCGCGAAGCCGAACAGGATGCCGTTGTGGCGAAGGCCTGGGTGAATCGAACACCTTCCCTTGCCAAGGCGTCGAGATTGGGAGTCTTAATGACGGGATTCCCGTAACAACCGGCCACCGGAGATTGGTCATCGGTGACGATGAGGATGACATTAGGCTGATTGGCGGCGGCAACGCCTACGCAAAGCAGTGAGGCGAGAATCCGGGACATGAAGCACGATACGTCGTTACCCTGCGATTCTTCCGCTCAAAATTGATGAAGCCAGAAATTGTATTTTTGGTCCCATTAGGCTGACGGAGGAGAACTCAGGCTCCACACCAACATTGAAAGTCTCGGCTACGCTACCACTCCTGAGTCAACTCATACTGGCTGGCCAGCTGAAGAAGATCTTCACGCATGGGCCATTCGTCGGGACGCTCGCATGGTCCGTCATGGCGCTTGCTGGCACCTTTAAGCATCATGCATCCGGTGTTATCGCCGATTGCGCGAATCTCTTCTACCTCCTCGACAGTGAGACGGGCGCCCGCTGGCAGGGAAGCGTAATCACGGATCTTATCTTCGATGGAGACGGCGTCGTCCCCCGCTTCCTGAATCACAGTCGGAACAACACACTTTACCGGCTCCTGGGAGAGGTTCCAGGCCGAAGCGAACTGTATCATGCTCAGGCCATGCCTCTCGGCAATCGGACGCATCTTTTCGATTCGCTCGCACCCGCGCTCGACCCAGCCCTTGGGGCGATAGCTGCGATGGTCGCCGGGACGGAATTGGTGTCCAGGCTTCATGTCGTCGTGGAATATCCCACCATAGTCCACGACGCGCGTCAGGATATCGATGTTGTTCTTAATTGCCGATGCCAAGACGTGTTGCCCTGGCCATGGCTCAAGCGGATTAAGAATCACCATGGCCCAGTCGATCACTTCTCCAAAGTTCTCGAAGACGTGAAGCATATCGAGAGTGAAGCCATTGGCCGGTCCAGGGGCGATTCCGAGTCGCTCGGCGAGTCCTTCTTGCTTCAGCCCATCCATACCCTTCCATACAACGTCGCTGGTGTATCCGGTCTCGTCGGGATTGTGCAGCATGAGGAGATCGAAGTGGTCCGTGCCGCAATCTTTGAGGGAATTCTCACAAGCCTTGCGAAGAAAATCATGGTAGCCAGCCGCAGTTCGGAGTGCCGGACTGGTAAAGCGCGGATACCCCGAACTTCCCTGACGTTCTCCTTCATAAAAATCGTGCCCCAACATCCCCACGAGGCAGTAGCTGTCGCGCGGGTATTCGGAAAGGACCTCGCCCAGTGCCTTGTCGGCCCTTCCGATTCCGTAAACATCAGCCGTCACAAAGGTCCGGATTCCGGAATCGTATGCCACCCGAATGCATTCCTGATAACGATCTGTCGTCAGCATTTCGCCAAAGTGCATATAGCGTCCACCGCTCCAAGTTCCGTAAGCTGTTCTTGTCAGGTTCATAGTAGCTGCGGGGAATAAGGATCACTTGGACCAAGGTTTCAAGGGCAAGTTTAGGTGCCTTGCCACGATTTGAAGCAATGCCAAGGAGTGGGCATCGTCATATCTCTGCCGCAATAGCAACAAGCTTGTTATACCTTCTACTCAGAATGAGGCTCTTTATCGCCTTCCTCCTCGTGTTTCTCCTCGCCTTCTTTGTCGGCCTCCTTTTTTTGCTCTTTCGACTCGTGTTTGAAGAGTTCCTCGGTGCCGGGTTTGCCGTTTTTAGACTTCCATTCGTGCCGCTCACATGAAGTCAATCCGAAGCCGATTAATGCCAGAACAAAAAGAGAATGTTTCATCGCGCCCGCTGGATACGCAACCTCCCCGAAAAAGGCAATCCCTCTTTCCTGTTGGAGACGAACTAGTCGAAAGCCCGGCTTTTGATTCCCCTTGGTAGCTTCGGCTCTACACCAAAATTGGAAAATTAAGCTGATCTTCTAGAATTCCCCTTTAAAGGAGCATCTCGCTGTTGGCGTCTCGTAGATCACAATTTCACAGAGGCCTGGGAGATCTTTTTCAAGCTTCCTCCAAAACCATGCCGCGATAATTTCAATCGTGGGGCTTTCCAAGCCTTCAATATCATTGAGGTAGGAATGATCCACTTTCTCGAGAAGCGGAGCCATGGCCTCAGAAATACATTTGTGGTCGTAAACCCAGCCGATGGATTCATTGACCTCGCCCTCGACATGAATTTCTACCTTAAAGCTGTGACCGTGCATTTGACGGCATTTGTGGTCATCAGGGAGGCTCGGCAGAGTGTGAGCTGCCTCAAAGCGGAAATCTTTGATAATTTGTGCACGCATGGGAATGTCTTAAGAGTGAGGATAGGCTTGTCTCTCCCGCCGTCCATCGCCAAGTTCCTCCAAGTTCATGGCCAACCGCATTGATACCACTTTTGCCAAGCTTCGGGAGCAGTCCCGCAAAGCATTCGTCGCCTATGTCGCCGGGGGAGATCCGGATTTCGACCGCTCACTTGAAATTCTCCATGCCCTCGCCGATGCCGGAGCGGACATCATCGAACTTGGCGTTCCTTTTTCCGACCCAATGGCGGACGGTATCGTCAACCAACTCGCCGCCGACCGAGCGCTTAAAGCAGGAATGAACGTGCCCCGAATCCTTGATCTCATTCGCGCCTTCCGCGATACCCACGAAACTCCACTCGTGCTGTTTACATACCTTAATCCGATTTACGCCTACGGATATGAGAAGTTCCACCAAGATGCCGCAGCTGCTGGTGCCGACGGAATCCTCCTCTTGGATCTTCCGCCCGCCGAGGAGTTGGCTAATCCGGACTTTGCGCACGGTGCGGGGCTCCATCACATTCATCTCATCGCGCCGACCACTCCACACCAACGAAAGACCACTCTCGCTCAGACGTCTAAAGGTTTTATTTACGCATTATCCAGAACAGGAGTCACCGGTGGTCACATGGCGCCGTCCGAGAGTATTGGAACCCAAGTCGAGGAGCTCAAGGCTATCACCGATACTCCGATCTGTGTCGGGTTTGGCATAACCACTCCGGAGCAAGCTGCTATGGTAGCCAGCAAGGGAGACGGTATAATTGTCGGATCTGCAATCGTCAAAACCGTGCAAGAAAACGCCAATAATCCTGAAATCGCGAAGATCCTGAGAGACTTTGTCTCCCCGCTTATCGAGGCTACGCATTCGGCCTCGTAATCGCTTGCATCTCCCAACAATCAAGACAATCACTCTCTCATGACCCTCTCCTTTACCAAGATGAACGGGGCCGGCAACGATTTCGTTGTGATCGATAACCGTGATCTCAACAATAGTCTCACCGCCGAGCAAATTGCCCTGCTCTGCGACCGCCATCGCGGCGTTGGAGCGGACGGACTTCTCGCCGTCGAACCCGCTCAGAGCGGGGCTGACGTTAAGTTCCGTTATTATAACGCCGACGGCGGTGAGGCCGAAATGTGCGGTAATGGCGCCCGTTGCTTCGGACGCTACGCTTCCCGGGTTCTTAATGGTGAGCGCAACAAGTTATGCTTCGAAACCATCGCGGGAACCCTTAATGCCCGTTTTATCGGTGAGGAAGTCTGTATCGACATGTCCGATCCTTTAAATTTGGAGATGAATTCCCCTGTGGATATTGCTTCTCTCGGCGCTCAGATTCACAACCTCAACACTGGAGTGCCTCACGCAGTTGCTTTTGTCGACGATCTCGAGTCCATCGACATCATCAAAAACGGAGCAGCCATCCGTTATCACGATCACTATTCGCCGAGGGGCACCAATGTCAATTTCGTGGGCGTTCTCGCTTCCGACCACCTCTCCGTCCGAACCTACGAGCGCGGTGTGGAAAACGAGACCCTCGCCTGCGGCACTGGAATCACGGCCTGTGCCTTGATTCACCATCTTTTGACCGGAACTCCTTCTCCCATCAAAATCAGCGTTCGTGGCGGAGACACCCTCTCCATTGGCTTCGAACCCGGACCCGACCAGACCTTTTCCAAGGTCACCCTGACCGGACCGGCCGATTTTGTCTTCGACGGAGAGATCACGATCTAACAAATCCCTTCTTTTCACTCCCGCCTCCCTGTGGTTTTATCTCAGCAGATTTATGGAACTGGATTTCACAGACGCCTCATTCGATACCAAGCATTTCAAGCCCCATGAGATCGAAGAGATTTTCGAGGATCCCTTCGCGATCCGCCTTATTCCCGACAGTGAACGGGCTGACGGCGAAGTTCGCTTCTACCTCGTCGGCCGCACCATCGGGAATCGCGGACTTTTCCTCTCCTTCTGGACCAATGGCAAAAAGGCCCGCGTTGTGGCGTCCCGCGAACTCAGCGATGACGAGAATTCGTATTACGAACGCAAACTTGCCGAACTCAAATAATCCCCATGAAGAATATTTCCGCCTGGAGCGATGTCCCGAACTTTGATTCGGACGAAGCCGAAAACGCCTTCTGGACCGAGCACTCGCTCAATCCACGTCTGATCAACGACTCGGTGCACTCGCCCGACTCGCGCGAATCCACTACGATTACCCTGCGATTCGACCCGCGCATGCTCTCCCGTATCAAGCGCATCGCCCGCTCCCGCTTCCTCAATTATCAATCGATGATGAAGCAGTGGCTCGCCGAGCGTATGGAGGAAGAGATGCGTCGCAGCGGCGACAACGACTAATGCCGGCCTTCACCAAGAATGCCCGCTTCTGGACCATCGCATTCGGCATTTGGTTCATTGTCTTGAATATCCTCTCGCACGGTTCCCACTTGCATGCGCCGCACGGCTGGGCCTTCGATGTCCCCCACATCGATAAGATCGCGCACTTCGGATACTTCTTCGGCGGCGCCGGACTCCTTTCCGCTGCATACTTTCTCTCAAAGCGGCCTCCTTGGAAAAAACTCATCCTCATCGTGACCCTGGCCCTTTCCGCCATCGGAATCTGGGACGAGTTCCACCAATCATTTTTCGAAAACCGCTCCGGTAACGATCCCTATGATTGGCTTGCGGATACTCTGGGAGCATTTTGTGGGACGCAGGTCTTTCGGAGATTCTACCGCAAGCTCCAGTAAACATGCCGATGTCACGAGAAATATTGATCCGCTCCACTTCTCGACGTAAAACTCTCCCGTGCTTTTTGACAATCGTATTGCCCAGCTTCGTGAGGATCTAGAACGACACAATCGGCTCTACTATCAGGAGGCCACACCGGAGATTTCCGATGCGGAATACGACAAACTTTTTCGCGAACTTGAGGTCCTCGAAAAGGCTCATCCTGATCTCTACGATCCAAACTCTCCCACCCAGCGCGTGGGCGGGGCTCCGCTCGATGCCTTTGAGCAAAGAGACCACCTCCTGCCAATGCTCTCAATCGATGACCTCTTCGCGGAAGAAGAGGTCGCTGAGTTTCACAAACGTCTGCACAAAGGCTTGGGCGACGCTCCCATCCCACTGACCGTCGAACCGAAAATCGATGGGGTTGCCTGTTCACTGGTCTACCGCAATGGCTCGCTGGACTATGCCGTCACGCGTGGCGACGGCACCCGGGGTGATGACATCACCGCCAATGTGCGCACCATCCGCGCAGTCCCGTTGTCGCTTCCGAAGAACGAAGCACCCGCTTTGCTTGAAGTCCGCGGCGAGATCTTCATGCCCTCGCAAGGATTTGCGAAATTGAACGAACAACGCGATGAGGAAGGACTCGCCACCTTTGCCAACCCTCGCAACGCCACCGCCGGAACCCTTAAGTCGCTCGATTCAAAAAAAGTCGCCGGGCGTCCACTTTCTTTCATCGCCCACGGGCTAGGCGCCAACGAAGGACTTGATCTCAATTCCGAAGAGGACTTTCGAGCCCTCCTCAAGGAGTTTGATTTCCCACTTAATCTGCCCGTCTGGCATGTCGATTCTCTCAGCGCCCTCCTCGCTGCGATTCGTGAACTCGACACCGCCCGCCATGAACTGGCCTACGGAACCGATGGTGCGGTGGTCAAGGTCATCGACTTCGCCCAGCGCGAGACTCTTGGCTTCACCTCGCGCGCGCCACGTTGGGCAGCCGCCTTCAAATATCCTCCCGAGCAAAAGGAGACGCTCCTCAAAGAGATCACGATCCAAGTTGGCCGCACCGGCGTCCTCACGCCGGTCGCAGAACTCACACCCGTCTTCGTCTCAGGCACTACCGTCTCCCGAGCCACGCTCCACAACCAAGAAGAGATCGAACGCAAAGATATCCGTCTTGGTGACACCGTGGTCGTGGAAAAGGCCGGCGAAATCATTCCCTCCATTGTGAAGGTGGTGACCGAAAAACGCCGAGCCACCGCAGAACCCTACCATCTTCCCACCGTTCTTAACTACCAATGCCCGTCGTGCCATGGCCCAATCGAACAACAGTCCGGCTTCGTGGCATGGCGTTGCACTAACTTCGAATGCCCGACCCAGGCCGTGACGCGTATCACCCACTTCGCGCAGCGTAAGGGGCTCGATCTCGACGGCCTCGGGGAGTCGGTCGCTATCAAGCTCGTCGAAACCGAGCTCGCCTCTTCCCCGCTCGAACTCTTCATGCTCACTCTAGACGACCTCGCGAACCTCCTACTCGACCCTGCCAAATCATCCGACGGTTTAATGATGTCCAAAGAACGCCGCTTCGGGGAAAAACGGGCCGAGACTCTTCTCACTTCTCTCAAGCGGGCAAAAGAAGAAATGCCCTTACATCGCTGGCTCTTCGCGATGGGCATTTCCCAAATCGGAGAATCTGGAGCCCGCGAATTGTCCCGCCTTCATGAAAAACTCAGTGATTTGGCAGATTCGCAAATCGTGTCCGATCTCGCCGATCTTCCTGACTTCGAGGAGCTCCAAAAATCCAAACGCAAAAAGGAAAACCACCCTCGACTCAAACAATACCAGATCGACGACAACCTCGGTCCGGTGGCCGCTCAGAATATTCGCTCTTTCTTTTCTTCGGAGGCCGGCCAAACAGTGCTCCAGCGACTCGACGAACTCGGCATCAACCCCAAATCCGACAATTTCGCTCCTGATCCATCTTCAGCAGAAGGCCTTCCGCTCGCTGGAAAGACCTTTGTCGTCACCGGCTCACTTTCCGCACCTCGCCCCGAATTCAAAAAGATTATCGAAGCCCACGGAGGGAAAGTCAGCGGCTCGATATCCGCAAAAACCGACTACCTCCTCGCTGGCGAAGGCGGCGGATCCAAACGAACCAAAGCAGAAAGTTTGCAGGTCCCCATCCTTAATGAAGAGGACCTGCAGGAATTACTTGGTGAAGCTTAACTCGCCACCTGCGACAGAGGCCGTGATCTCATCACCACTGGCAAAGCGCCCGTCCAGTAACGCCAAACTCAGCGGATCCAGAAGACTGCCCTGAATAGCCCGCTTGAGCGGACGCGCTCCGTAGACCGGATCGTAGCCCTGATTTCCGATGAATTCGACGGCTTCTTCGCTGAGATTAAAAATGAGTCCCTGCTTTCTCAAACGAGCTTTCACCCGTTCGAGTTGCAGCTGAACAATTCCTCCGAGTTCCTCACGATCAAGACGGTCAAAGATCACCGTTTCATCAACTCGATTGAGAAACTCCGGACGGAAATGCCCGCGCAAGGATTCGTTCACTTTTGCTTCACGCTGTTCTGGATCACTTTCATCCATGATAAACTGGCTTCCGATATTTGAGGTCATAATCAAGACCGTATTTCGGAAGTCCACCGTCCGCCCATGCCCATCGGTGATGCGACCATCATCGAGAACTTGCAGGAGAACATTAAAGACATCCGGGTGGGCTTTTTCTATTTCATCAAACAAAACCACGGAGTAGGGCTTACGTCGCACATGTTCACTAAGCTGTCCTCCCTCCTCGTAGCCCACATATCCCGGAGGCGCTCCGATCAAGCGCGAGACCGCGTGTTTCTCCATGTATTCGGACATATCGATGCGCACCATCGCCCCTTCATCGTCGAAGAGGAATTCTGCGAGTGCTTTGGATAATTCAGTCTTACCCACTCCGGTTGGCCCCAGGAATAAGAAGGAACCAATCGGCCGGTCTTCATCCTGTAGTCCAGCCCGGGCACGTCGCACCGCATTAGAGACGGCATCGACAGCATGACGCTGTCCGATGACGCGCTCCCCCAGTCGTGCTCCCATCTTCACCAACTTCTCGCGCTCCCCTTCCTGCAAGCGGCTCACGGGAATACCGGTCCATGTCGCGATCACCCGGGCGATGTCATCTTCAGTCACCTCCTCTTTTAGGATGCGATTGGAACCCTGAGCCTGCGCCAACTGAGCTTGAAGGTCTTCAAGAGATTTCTCCGCATCGGGAAGGCTTCCATAAGTGATCTCAGACGCGAGTTCGAGATTCCCCAGACGCTTCGCTTGTTCGGCTTCAGTCCGCAGCGATTCAATTTTTTCCTGAAGGCTCCGAACTTCATCAATGACCCCTTTCTCCTTCCTCCACTGAGCCATGAGTCCCGAGGAATCTTCCCTGAGATTCGCCATTTCTTCTTTCAGCAAAGTAAGGCGCTTGGCCGAAGCTTCGTCAGATTCCTTTTCGAGAGCTTGTCTCTCCATTTCCAACTGCATCACTTGACGTTCGATTTGATCAATCTCGGTTGGCAATGAATCCAACTCAATCTTCAGACGCGAAGCAGCTTCGTCGATGAGATCGACTGCTTTATCAGGCAAAAAACGATCTGAGATATAGCGGTCACTCATCGCAGCTGCGGCAATAATGGCGCCATCCTGAACACGCACTCCGTGGTGAACTTCGTAACGTTCTTTTAACCCTCGAAGAATGGCCACGGTATCCTCCACGGTTGGCTCGCCCACTTTAACTGGTTGAAAACGTCGCTCCAACGCCGCATCTTTCTCGATGTATTTGCGATACTCATCTAACGTCGTCGCTCCAATCGTGCTGAGTTCTCCGCGAGCCAATTGCGGCTTAAGAAGGTTCGACGCATCCACCGCTCCTTCACTCGCCCCAGCACCCACAATGGTGTGGAGCTCGTCGATGAAGAGAATAATCTCACCATTCGAATCAGTCACCTCTTTGAGAAAAGCTTTGAGGCGATCCTCAAACTCTCCACGATACTTGGCACCCGCGATCATCCCGCCCAAGTCGAGCGTGATGAGGCGTTTATTTCTCACCGAATCGGGAACATCTCCGTTGACGATGCGTCGGGCCAAGCCCTCCACAATAGCAGTCTTGCCTACTCCTGGCTCTCCAATTAGGACTGGATTATTCTTGGTCCGACGGGAAAGCACCTGAAGGACACGTCTAATCTCCTCGTCCCGGCCAATCACCGGATCAATCTTTCCTTCCCGGGCGCGGGCCGTGAGATCTTGTCCGTATTTTTCCAAAGTTTGGTATTTTCCTTCAGGGTCCTCGTCGGTGACCCTCTGGTTTCCTCGAATTTCGTCAAGAGCCGCCTCCACCTTTTTGGGTCTTAAACCAGCCTCTTTGAGGAGATCTCCGACAGGACCGGAATCCTTGAGCATTCCAAGAACGATATGCTCGACGCTGAGATATTCGTCTCCCATCGCCTCCCGAATTTTCTCTCCTTGATCAAGGACACTCCGCAAACCGTAGCTCATATGAGGTTGTGATCCCGCCCCTTGCACCCGGGGCACGGCATCGAGCGCGAGGGCCACCGAGGCTTTTAAAGAGGTAGGATCTCCCTCCGCTTTTTCAATCAAAGGTGCGACAATCCCACCTTCCTGCTGAAGGAGGGCGAGAAGCAAGTGCGTGCTCCGCAACTCCGGATGAGCGGAGCGGAGAGCCATCTGTTGGGCGCTTTGGAGCGCCTCCTGAAGTTTTGTTGTTAGCTTGTTCATTTCGGATGAGCCTTAGCTTACACCTTAAACGAAACATAGTGATTATTTGTTCACTAAAAGTTTGTAAAGGCTACGACCCATTTGAGCGCGAAATCCAGCGATATGCATGATCGCATCCTCGTGGTGTATCCCTCACAAATCAAAACTGCGAGCACCACCAGGAACTCAAAAATCCTCGTTAGGAGACCCTAAGCCCGAGTCCAGACCGTGCTTATTTCACCTCGTGGACGCAGGTGCATTTATTCTTCGACCCTTTTGAAAGGTCACGGGACATTCGGATTAAATACTTCTATTTTGAATATCCGGCCCACCACTGATTGGCGGCCTCTTTGGTCATTACTCCGTCAGTTGCGATCAGGCGGAATTTCCAAGTGACAGCTTCGCCGGCGCCGATCGCAAAGCCGTATTCCTGCGTCGCCGCGATATTAAGAAACATCTTCCCGTTATTCCAGGTTCTCAAGCGGTGAGGAGCGTCATGGTTGCCGGGATGACCCAAGACGAGGAGAGTTCCCCGCCCGGTCTCAATATCACCATAGGCCATGCACCAATTGGCACGGGTAGAGTGACTATTCACGCGGGTCTTATCTTCGGAGGTCAAATATTCACTATTGCCTTTTTTCCAATTAAGAGGACCACGATAAGCCAAGGGGCCGCCGTAGCGATAAGCGGGTAACTCCAGTTTTGTTCCAGAAACGTTCTTTTGTGTAAGAACGTAGTCGATGACATTGGCGTTATCCTCAAAGGACGCGCTAATTTGCAAGATCTCTTTCAGGACGACGGTCTCAACTTTCCCCTCACCTTTGTAAGCAACTTGTTCTTGCTCGACGGCGAAACCGTTTCCGGTCTTCTCCAAAACCTTCACGAATCGCACAAATCCGGTCTTCTTTTTGAGATTCCAAAAGTCAGGATGATCCCGGCCGTGAACCGTCTTCACCCAGGCGTGCCAAATTCCGATGTGATGATAATGATCATCCGGATAAACTCCGGTAAGAACGCCGTTGTTCGGCGTCTTGATCGGATGGATGACCGCGTTTCGACGAAACACCGTGTCGACCCCAGCCGGGGGTTCCAAAGAAACCTTGTGGTAACACAGGAAATCATTGGCCCCATTTTGAATAGAGAGAAATTGTTCGCTCTCGCTCACCGAAATCTCAGCGGAGACCAGAGACGGAAGACAGAGTCCCAAAAGGAGACTTTTTAGATCCATGACTTAAGAGTTTTAACGTCACGCGCCACGAATTCGACAGCCTCCATAACATCCCCTTTGGGATACAGCTGTGTTTTTCCCCACTCCATGTGGAGTGACACCGGCATCGGCTTGTGGCCTTTGCGAACCGCATCGAAGGTTTCTTTATCAACGAAGCCGGTATCGAGAGGGACGTTCTTGAGTTTATTACTCCGCTTGCCTTCCCAAACCGCATCCTTCACATAAATCGAACGGATGTACTTTTTAACCGTGGCCAAAGCTGTCTTCCAGGAGAGTCCTGAATCGGCGCGAAAGTGACGCAAGTCGTAGGCGATCGCTGCGTAATCGGGATCGATACCATCGAACATGAGCGCGGCATCCCAGCTCATCGCGCCGGCGTATTTGTATCCGGAATGAATCTGGTAGAGTGACTGTAAGCCGATCTCCTTGTTCATGGCGGCGAGATCTTTGAGCTTCGCGGCATTCTCTTTTACTTGGGGAAGCATTTCCTTCTTCAGATCGTAGCGGTAGTAATTAGAGCGATATTTGGTGATCCCGTTGGCTTTGAGAATACGAAGGAACTTTTCGCTCTCTGCATTAGCCTCGCTTACATTGGTGGCTGCGATGAGCGCTTTTTGGCCATTCTCAGCCAAGGCCGCCACCATCTTGGGCACTTCCTCCTCTGCCTCTTCCTGGGCTATGTGTCCGCCCTTTCGGATCGTGGCCTCGATTCCTTGAACCTCCATCTTGGCGAGGATTTCGCCCATCCGGTCATACTCAAGAGTCTGGATAGGCTTCTCAAACACAATAATCGAAGACACCGCTTTTTTCTTGGATTTCCGGGCATTGGCAGCCGTCACGCCGGCAAGGGTCGCAGCACTCTGAGCGAGGAATTTTCGTCGATTGGTCATCCCCTCCATCAAGCCAAGCCAGAATCAGTCTGACAATGTCTATTTCCCATCTTTTCAAATGGCGCAAATGCCCTAGTTTGCAAACCGAATGAAATCACTCATCGTTCTCGCAGCTGCGCTAGTTCTCCCGCTTTCCGCCAATCCCGTGGCCGGAGAAGGTTCCGACCTTAAACCAGATCCCAAGGCTGTCTTCGGATCACTGGGCAACGGCTTCAATTACATTGTCTACCCTAATGCCGAACCTCCGGGACAATTCTCGGTTCGTTTGCACATCGCCGCGGGTTCCTTGATGGAAAAAGACAATCAACGCGGACTCGCTCACTTCCTGGAACACATGGTCTTCAATGGCTCGAA
>Ga0115013_10001591_pt1 | contig 13052 bp, 9 predicted proteins | sample SouAtlMetagenome_2_FD_88686 | JGI IMG/M metagenome (GOLD analysis project Ga0115013, IMG submission 88686) | Marine eukaryotic phytoplankton communities from Atlantic Ocean - South Atlantic ANT15 Metagenome | ecosystem: Environmental > Aquatic > Marine > Oceanic | place: South Atlantic Ocean...
AACGCCCAGTGGGCGGTGGCCAATGCTACCAAGTATCCCGAATTCGAAGGAACCGTCCAAACGGTGGAGACAAGAGACCTGCTATCCACCCCTGAAAACTCTCCGGGGGGTGGCAAGGTTCATTGGTACGGAAATTCCGAATCCTATTGGCACATTGGCGAGCGCATGGGCAAGGCCATGCTCGAATCGATGCGTGACGAAAGATTACTAAGGTAACAATCATTGGAATTCAAAAGGAATTGCCAACCCTTCGTTGACGCGAAATTGTACTTTTTGAAAGAGTTCATGCATGCATGCTCCTCTTCAATCGAAAGGACTGTTTGGGAGCAACCTAGCAATAGCAGCAATAGCAACACGCACTGAAAGAGGCAAGGTCCCAACAATCGAATCAAATCGCGCTGCCTGCGTATGAATCGCCGCCAAAGAAACAGTTTACGACAAAAGATTGCCTCATCGAAACCAATATTCTTGGCGAAATGAATCCAAAAGGAAAAAGCGAAAGGTCCTGCCAATTCATAATGGATAGGCATTTGCATTTGTGCATGGGGACGACCAACATGAATCTGAAAACGAGAGGCGCAGCGACATACTTACTATGCGCTCAGCGATTTACAAACAGCTTGTCGACAGAAGAGGTTCGTTTGACTAACGCATGTCTGCGGATTTGACTTGCAAATTCGGATGGCACTCCACGATTTTATGGAATGATTCCTTTCCTTCAAGCTTTGGAGATTGTCATTATGATTTGTCGCTTCCAATTAGTCGACTATCGATTCTTCGTAACCTACAAATCCTATTTCGTATCATATTTTATAGTGCGAAGATCTAATGGAATTTTTATAATATAATTATATACTGTATGTGGCTATGTATGCAACCCCAGCCCCAACCACAACGAATGCATGGTATTGCTAACAGAGCTCGACGTCGCTGCTCTTTCTTGTGGGTTGTATTAATCCGATGCTTCCATTTTGCTGGAGCTTGACGCCACTCCTCTTTCTTGTGGGTTTCGATAATCCGATGCTTGCATCTTTTTTACTGCCACTTTTTGCCGACCATCGTTCTTTGCCGCTCGAAAAGAATTCGTAATCATTGATCATATGGTAGTTAATGTCTCGATGCAACGCCTGTTCGAGTTCGACATTCTTGATACAAAGAGGTTGCTTTCCGCTATCGCCCGAACTGCTGTCGTTACAATTTATATCGTTGTCTGGAAGGTCCTTGAAATTTGCGTTGCACAAGCTATTGTAGTTGGCAAAGCTACCGATGCGCATGCCCTCAAAACCTTTTCCGAGATTCGATGACAAACTCATCCCGTTGTTGAAGGATCTCGCAACTCGATTTCGGTTAGCCTTCATCAGAGTTGTCAGGCTTTTGTCACGCCGAGCTGCGGTCCGCCATCTGCTGCCCGCCGAGGCCTTGTATTTGGCAACGTTGCCACAACTTGCTTTTTTGGGACTCTTGATATTTCGAAGCATGTTCTTGCTACTAATGCTGCATCGTAAGGAGGCTGTTGTACTAATAGTACTATTGCTGTATTGTCTATCCATCATTTGTTGGTTGTCCTTGATCTTGATTTGATTCGAGAGGTGGGGGTCCTTAGTAGTTTGGGATATTTTATGAGACGTGAGACGCGACGCAGCGTTTATGAACGTAGTAGATATTGTTCAACAAGTGTTTTTGATTTGGAAAACACGTTGTGTTAGGAACGTTGTGGAAGCTCTGCTCACAATTCACGTGTTAGAGCGTATTGACGGGAACTCGTGTGATAAAAATTTCTTTCGTGAACACATACATCGCTCTAAGAGAAGAAACTAAAAATGAGAACCTGTTCTCAAATAATGCGACCCATCACGTTAGAAGAACAAAAATGTAGAACAATTCATCACTAGAAGAACGATTGGGAACAGTCATCATTATTTTCTACCTCCGGAATTAGATTAACTTTCACGACTATGGCAATAAATGTATGAATAATAATGGTGTAGTTGAAAAATTACATAATGCTCCAACTTCAAGTTGCAGTATATTATTTTGTTTTACAAGGTTCTCCCTGGTATTCGCAAGAAAGAGACGTGGGACTCGAAATTCGGTCTTGGAGTCTCCATAAGAGCGACGTGAGAGAACTTTTAATCTCGTTTGTTTCATTCGATAGTAGACGCACCAACCCTAACCTTCCATAAGAGCGACGAGAGAGAACTTTAATCTCGTTCGTTTCAATGTAGTTCCTCGCGACACGACTCAACCAATGACATGAAAAGGATCCATAGACCCTATTGTGGCATTTGAACAGTTGCAATTATCACCCATCATGTCGCTCACCACCACGGGCGTCACTCCTGTGGTTCCCAGAAATGCCTCGCCTGGAGGTTCCTGGTTTATTCAGACCTCTCCTCATCCTTTCCCTACAATCAGCTCCATTCGCGATGAACAATCCGGACTAGAACTAAATCTAAAGGCGACTGATCGTCTTGTTTACAGGCACAATGGAAATCAGTGTTGCGATATATTTGGCAATCCAGTTGATGCTATGGGGGACTTAGCCCCTCTTCGTGAAGGACTAATCCCTATTGTTGGCAGTGAAAACGATCCTGACGCAAAGGTGGACGAAGCACCGCATCTTCTTTCGGATAGTCCCGACTGCCGACCAGTTGGAACCTTATCAGGTGGAACTTGGTATCGTTTGTACAATGACGATGATACAAAAACGATCGAACCTGTCTATTGTGAGCAGGAGGGTTACTACTATACTCGACAAGGAGTGTTACTAGATTCGAAGCGGGCTGCTACAATTTCCGAAAAATGGATAGGGCCAGCTCCCTCCGCTAGTGCAGCTACGACTACGACCAGCCCTGCCTCAAACATATCACAGTCGCCAATTTCTTCTTCTTCTTGCCCCGTCCCTCCCGGTGCCAAACCAGGTGGAATTTGGTTGCAACAAGAATATTCTGGTGGCAAAACAAGCAATGCTGCTAGTCTTGCTTGTTGCTTTGCGGGTGCAGTACCCGCGGCCATTGTCTCCCAAATGAAACTAGATCAACGCTTGGTCTACAAGGAGCCCAGAGGACGAATAGTCGATCGACACGGTAGATTTGTCAATCCCCTTCAAGGCACCTTCACCAGGATATTCTACCAACCCAATCCCAGTTATTTGAAAACTGGAATTTCTTCTCTCCCAAATAATATTGGTGGCAGCGGTAGTGACAATCATGATAGAGACAGCGTCCCTCCGGGGTGCAAGAGCGGTGGGCTGTGGTACAAGCAGAGAATTACGAATGGAAAGGTGCGCTTTCTGTATCGTGAAGATCCTATCGGCATGTCCTTTTTCACCCGAGAAGGCGTAAAGGTTGATCACAGGCAAGGGATCATTACTCCACCCTTGTGATGGAGTTTTGTTCAGTAGCATTCCATGCTAGTCTCGCTGTTGTCATTTTCCGTGAGGTAAAGCTATTGATCAATATAGTTGTCGAAAACTGGAATCCCACCACTGCTTTGTCAAACCTAGTTTTTCAAAACTTTACAATGATTCTATTGTGTTCTATTTTTATTAGATCGTCTGCTATAAGTGTACATGGACACACTGCAGATCACTTGCTGCTACATGACCTTAGTGACAATTTTGTCTACCCATCCCACCTTAATATCTTCCTTCCTTCGTTCACGAACCGTCATGGGAGAGCCCCATTCTTCAGCAAAAGAAATCGGGGGTCGGAAGCGTTCTGGTTGAGGGAATGCCGCTTGTTCTTCCGAATCTTGTTCTCTCTGCTCGTTGTCATCACAGCGCTGGGTCCACTCCTTGATCAGATGGCTCACCGCCCGGGGCGATTCGTGATTGGGACAGTGACCGGCACGGGATATTTCGAAATACCGATGGATTGGTGGAGGACAACGCATTGCTGTTGTCGTTCTTTCGCGATCTTCCAATGCCTCAATCATGCTCTTGGCAAAGGCTGGTTTGCACCAGGGATCATCGGTTCCAAAAACCAACAAGACATCGCACGAGACGTGTTTGAGGCAGTCGTAATAATCGGTAGTCATAGTGTCTCCTCCAGGAGACGTTGGAGAGACCAAGGGTGGAGACCACATGATGGAAGCAAAGGCGGCGTGTCCACCGTCTCCCAGCGTGCAACCACGAATCTGATTCATCTGTGTTTAGTGTAAGAGCAAGAGCGATATAATATAATGCAAACGAAAATGCGAAGAGAAATCAAAAACAGCATAAATTTGTTAGCCAAAAGTCCTGTCTGTCATTTTCTATATTCGAAAACGAGATAGCATATTGCACTGTATCGTTTCATGCACACGATAGTTCAATTCTCTATGTAGCTTTGCGCTAACACTACGCACCAACGTTTCCGAAAAGGCGTCCCTGTGATAGTAGGTTGCCGTTAAGAATTGTTCGATCGTTTGCAGATCACGAATCTTGTCAAAAAGATACCGTCCGACCAGCTTGGGAATTGTAGGAGCTGGTAAATGCCCGTCCCATCCCGGTAGTTTCGATCCCCAGACGGGGGTTGGATTCAACAGAGTGAGGCTGGATACGAGATCCGGTCGCCGGAGCGCCACGTGGGCTGCCAGGTGGCCACCCACCGAGTTTCCGACCAAATGGACCTTCCTCTGGTGGTTGGAAGCAGTATCCTTATTGTTTTCGCTGTTGCTGTTGTCGTCTGCCAAAACAATGGTCTCGAGAAAATCAATGATTTGCTGGCACCAGGTATCGGCAGAATATTGTAGATCTTGTTCTGTTTCTCCGAGTCCGTCGTTGCAATTTTTGGGCCAGCTTCGTCCCTGTCCCAGATAATCCATGCAATAGACGGTTCGTTCTACTGGATAAGGACTGTTAGAGGAAGCATCAGCAGTAGCAGTGTTGCTATTAAAGGTTGTAGTTCTGCTGTCACCAACAATATCGTCATCGAAATCTCCATTGGTCAAGAGCTCGTGTATCAGGCGGTGCTGGTGAAAGGAACCAACCCCAAATCCGTTGAGCAAGAGAATTGGATTGTTCTCACTGCTACTATTGGTGTCGGTTCCTTGATTTTGTGTGGTAGCAACCTCATATCCAATCTCGTGCTTGGATTGGTACTCCCAGAATTTTGGCTGGATTTCGTATCCAATAGTTTTTGTCGTCGCTGCCTTGGTTGTTGGTTTGACTTGGTAGGCATAGCAAGAGGATGATGGGTTTTGGTACGAGACCGAGAGGATTACCACAAGAAGCACAAGCCAGAATTGTGGTGGGAGACCAGAGGCGCTAGAATTCTTCTTGGTGCTGGCTATTGGCATTGTTGTCATCATGACTCGTGGTCAGAGGTATAGAGAGAGCTTGTGTGTCTACGCCTGCTTGTTACAACTGTCAAAAAATCCCAGAGACTACTAACTAGTTTCTTTTTCCTTTTTCTATTTCTTGTGAAGGAACCGAATGTAGACTCAGAAGGAGAAACAACGAAGGGCTATCGCTAATCCAAACTGCTCAAATCGATACTCGCCTGCCTGCCTTTTTTCCTTTGGAAACAACCTGGATTTATCGAATCGAAAGCCTCTCGCTGGATATTGGCCCAGAAGAATCGATTGTTTACGAAAAGAATACTTGCTCCAAAACAACGTTCCAGGTCGAAAACTTTCACTATAAAGCAACAATATATCCAATCAATAATAAAATGAAGTGCTATGAAATGTTGCTGCTTTCTTTTCCAACAGCTCGTTTTCTTCAACATGACGTGCCAACGTCTGTACTTCTCTTCCTCTAACTTAGCGTTCGGGCTTTTGAACATAAAAGACTGAGGTAGCGCCCTTCGGGATATTGATTCGGCTAGGAGTGAGTTTAAGTCTTAGTCGTTAAGTCTCTAGTCTCGGAGGCGCACTTAGCACGCATATAAGTTGAAATACAGTGATTCGATTGGCTGGATATTGGAAATAGAGGTATTGGATTGGTAGATCAAAAAGTGACATAAGCGGCGAGAGTTGCCAAAAATGTGCCTTACTCGGAAGTTCAAGAAGTCTACTAATTGACAAGAGAACCGCCTAGGGCCTAATGCCTGACAAAAATACCCCTCTATTTTGCGCGACGGAAGCAACAGATCAACGGTAGGCAAACGTTAGGACAAACTTTTAAACGCGTAAGAAGGGTCTAACGCGACGAGTGCAAAAGAGCACTTTACGGGAACTCAATTTCGATAGCGAAAGGATATACATCAAAGAATAATATCATCTGTCCAAGACATCAAACAAGACATACAATATACCCTCTACTGAAAACCAGGCTTCTTGTTTCACATAAATTAAAAAGTAAAAGAAAGGAAGAAAGGAAATACCAAAAGAATGGACGACTCTTCTGCGAAAGAAAAATGGATAGCCATTATGCCGAAGTTTTCGGCGTTCTTTTCCATATTGGGTAGTGGCTTCATCATCTATGACATCTTGTGTTCTCATTTCAACATTAAAAAGGATTTTTGGAACAGGAAGAAAGAGGAGGATGAGATGGCCAGCAGTGGCGCTTTCAGTCGAACATCGGCCATGTCACAAAGTCGAAGGGGATCCAGCCGTCGTTTTGAACAACGCAAAACACTTCACAACTATGCCTACTACCGATTGATGTTGGCAATGTCTTCCTCGGATTTCATTGTTTCGTTTGCCTGGTTCATGACCACCTGGCCCATCCCAAAAGACGATCTTGTGCTTGACTCGCCCAGCGAAAAGGTGTACGGAAACATCGGGACAGTACAAACCTGCACCGCTCAAGCCTTCTTCATTCAACTCGGAATTGTGACCCCGTTTTACAACGCAATTTTGTCGTGCTATTACTATCTTACCATCCGACGTGAGTGGAAGGAAGACGATTTTAAAAAGAGAATCGAATACGCAGGTCATTTCATAGCCCTCGCATTTGGTTTGGGGACATCGATCGCAGGATTGGTAATGAAGTTGTACAATAATTCCGTGGTCTGGTGCTGGATCGCCCCATATCCCGGTGGATGTACCAGCTCAGATTCAGAAAGTTGTGTTCGGGGAGTGGGAGCTTTGGCTTATCGTTGGTGGTTTTATTACGGTCCTTTGTGGGTGATGATTTTCTTGGTTGCCTTTTTCATGACTCTGGTATATGCGTACGTGAGACAACTGGATAGGAAAATGAATGAATACACAAACAAATACCGAGAGCAAGCTGCTCGTGCCAGCGCTGAATTGGAAGCAAACAGAGCTAGTGGTGAAAGTGGTGGACGTCGACCATCTTTCATGGCAAGAACATTTTCTACCACAAAATTAGAAACCATTCAAGAGCAACGAAAGCATCGCAAGAACGAACGATCCAAGGCAGTGGCCAGCCAAGGTTTGTTCTATGCCGGTACCTTTGCTATGGTATGGCTGTTCGGAACACTCACACGAGCGATTCAATTGGCTGGCGGAAAGCCTCCATGGGCAATCATCTTTTTGTTCGGTAAGAAATTTTTGGGCAATTTTTTGTGAATTCTCCTCGGAATGCATGGATCATAAACAAAGGCTCACAACATTTGCAATTTTTCATTTTCAATTTTGTTCTACAAAACAGCCTGCTTTACGCCTAGCCAAGGATTTTTCAACTTCTTGGTGTATGTTCGCCCACGACTCATTCGATATTTCAGCGAAAAGAAGAAAAAGAAAAATAGAACTAGCCAGAGCGGCGAGAGCTGCTCCGGCGGCAGCAGTATGCTTCGTATCTCGGGTATCTCTGGTTGCAGTAGTTCTAACGACCCAGCTGAAAAAACCCAAGATACTATCTCATCTAATGACGTCAAATTTGATGTCAAGTTAGAAGATCCATTTATGGAGGTGAAAGAAGACGGTGAAGAAGATTCAGGCAAAGAAGAAGATTCAGGCAAGGACACAAAAGAGACTACTGACGATTTATGCATTAGCGATTAAAACTCAGCTGAGTAATCAGAATGCCAACATCATCCTTCATATTCCCAATTATCTCGACAACGTTTGTTCATGAGACTATATATATATAAAGCCAATTTATTCGTAGGAAAAAGCGTTCGTAAGGAACTGCCTGGAACGTTTCCATTGGTGTGGCGACAACACAAACGGCATTAGTAGGAGTAGCACAAGGGTTAGGGGTTTCTCCGAAAGCCGATAAAGAAGAAAACGTTCGTCAATTATACTTGTAATATATTCAATAATGCGTAAAATAATTAGTTTGCATATAATTTTAAACTAGAAACGAAGGAGCAGCCCTTGGTGTTTGCTGATTGTGAGGCGTGGTAGAGTTGATTGTACTACGATATCAAACGTGCTAGTCTCTTTAAAGAGCCTTTAGAAAATGATAGAAAATTCACCTAATCGTTATCTAGTCGATTTCCTGGTGACCTTCTGACGGAGAGGAGGAAAAGTGGGCATTTTCATTTTAGACCTGAGCGTTTCCCTTTCCAAATACTAGAAATCATTTTATACAAAACACTGTGACAAATATATATTATTATTTCTCTGAGGTTCTATGCTTACTGTTTTTACAGTCTTAGTATCTATCTATTATTTACAAGAGTCGAATCGAAACATGCCAAATACATGGATTATTCCCAGATTGATTCAATGTTTTGAAATGTCAAACGATCCAACACTTTTCCAATACTTTCAAACACCAACAAGTTGAGAATCGCTCTACACTTGGGAATCTATGTGTGAAATTACGGCCAAAGCATAATCCCTCACGGACGGAGCGCTGGAAGTCTTCCGAAACGACGACTCGCATTCGGATTTTTCTGGATTGTGATTGGAGAGGAAGCGTGGTGGCGTTCCTCCCATCGCCAAGAGTTCTTGCAGGAGCACTCACCATCCTCGAAGACGTGGAGCATAGTGGGTTCCTTGACGGTGATTCTTCGATCGAGAACACTAGATGCACCCTTGAAAAAGGCGTGGCAATCCGCACACATTTTAAAGTTGATTTCTACCGAAAGCGTAGTGTACGTATCACCAAAATCGGAAGAGCTCTTCTTCCTCTCCTCGAGCAAGAGCTGTGCGAGGGCCTTCTTTTCGGCGTGATTCGCCAGCGAGATCTCTTGTCCCTTTTGTCGAGAATGGGCTTGGAATTCGAGTGGCAGTGCGCTTGTAACAAACTCGTGATTCATTTGTTGAACCAGGTCTTGGACGGTGTTGGCAATTTCGGCTGCCATGGAATTGGTAGTAGCACCCTCCTGGCCAAGCTCGAGGGATTCGATTTCTTCGCTGCTACTGCCAGCGATCTTGTTGTCAAATTCGAGGAGGCCTCCTCCAATACGTGCCCACGCTTGTGGTGCCAAAGCCTTTAGGTTGTGCTTGTGCATTTCTTGTCCAATGCGATCAGCTTGTTCGGAATCTCCGCTCGAAGCAGCGGCTACTTGAATCGTTCGATACAGTACGTATTGGGATTGTTTGTCAAAGGTCTCGTAGCAATCGTGGTCTAGGAGCTCGATCGCCTTTGGAACCTCTCCTGCAGCGGCAAGGGTCTGTGCTGTTGCAATGTAGCACGCAGCATTGGGCCCCACCGCCTTGCAGCTCTCCTTGAGAAGACGAAGTGCGGTCCTGACTCTGGGGTTCTCTCCCCGTTCGCAGGCAGCAATTGCTGAGCAAAAGCTGACGGCATCTGGAGCGGTGCTTGGGTCACGAACCAACCTTGTGAGATAAGAAATTGCCAAATCAGGGTCTTCTGCCTTTTCAGCTAGGGCAATTGCCGAATTGTAGCAAATCAAATCGGGCTGTTGAAGCTTGTCAAAGAGAGCAAATGCGTCCTCGTAGTGTTGGCCCGCCTTGGCACAGGCATTCATAGCAATCGTTTTGGAAACTAGGTTGGGAGTTGGTCCATTGGTTTCCATGTCTCGTAAGAGATCGAGTGCGGCTTGGGGTTCTCCGGCATTGTGACAGGCAAAGAGGGCTTCGTTGTAGACATCGATTCGCTCCAGTGTCTGGGGACACGTTTTGGCAATCTGTAAGGCCTCCTCGTACAACCCGCTGTGGGCCAATGCCGAAACTACGGCACCGTAAGTTTGCTCATCGGGCTCTAGCGTCTGGTCTTGTAGGATTTGGGAAAAGATATCGAGCGCCAAGGCTGGATCGTTCTTTCCGAGCGAGTAAATGACCGTGTTGTACGAAATCGCATCGGGAACTAGATTGCGTTCTTCGAAACCAACCTCGAACAATTTATGGACGGCAGCCCCATCTCCAAGTCGATCCAGAGCCGCCAGAGCCGCATTGAGGACAAAAGTAGTCGTTGCTTTGGCCTTGTCAGCTCTAGAGAGCAAATCATTTACCGATTCGGCAGTAGCTCTACTGCTGGCAGATACTTCGTCATCCATATCGTTTTCTGGTTGAATGACAGACAGCATTGACGCAAAAGTATGGGCATCAGGCTTGTGGGGCATTTCTTGTAAGAGCTGCAGAGCGGTTTGCCAATCTCCTGATGGACCACAGGCCGAAATAGCAGTGTTCCAGCTGGTAGTATCGGAAGAAATGGGCAGGGTCTTGGTATCAAGCTTGTGGATAAGCGTCAAGGCCTTTTGTTGCTCTCCCGAAGTCGCCAGAGCAGACAAGGCCGCATTAGCAGTCACTGTGGTAGCTATTTGGCTCTTACAGGCATCAACAAAGATCTTCATGGCCGATTGAACATCTCCAGCGGCACCGTAGGTCGAAATGAGAGAGTTGACAGAAATAACATCGAGTTCGTCACCACGTTTGCTGGCGTCTTGAATGACCGATCGAACAAAGTCAATAGCCTTTTTGGCATCACTAGGATCTAGAAAATTCGTGTTGCTGCTGATATCGCTATTGCCATGGTGGCTGTGGTCAGTTCCACCTCTGTGCAGGGACCGACGTTTTTTGATCCAACGATGAGCGGTGCTCACTAGTGAATTGGTGGTCAATAAATTGGGAGTCAGCTTGGCCTTTTTGAAAGATTCGTGATATATTTTTTGGGCGGCATCCATTTCTCCACACGTGGCGCAAGAGTTGATGGCCGCATTGAGGGAAACCTCGGTGGGTTCCACGTCCTTGTCTTCAAACATTTGGTCCAAGACCTGCATGGCCTTTTTCCAGGCACCCTTTTTCCCGTGGCAAGAAATGAGTTCGTTGTAAACGACGTGGTTGGCGACACCCTTGTCAATGGCGGTTTGCAAAAATGCCGAAGCAGCTTTAGAAAGATTGTCGTTGATATTGGTGTTACCATTGCCATGGACAGCAGCATCACTTCCTCGCTTGATGCTGGCAATAGCCGTAGCGTACGTCCTAGCATTGACACCAGGTCCCTGTTCGGCCATTTTGACAATATCCTTGGCCAAAGAACAATCGGTCTGGTCTGAAACCGACAATGCCGAGAGAGCGGCATTAAAGACAGAGGTCCCGCTTTTATCGTTCAAGACCCGAAAGAGCTCGTCCTTGGCTCGTATCCTGGCCAGGGATGCCGCCAAAATACCAGTTTCCTTTTGATTGCGTGGAATCCCCGCCTTGGCGACGGCCTCTAACACCGTTTGTTTGGTTTTGGAGGGTGATCCAAAATCTCCCTTGCTGACGGCCGCCAAGAATCGAAAAGCATCGCCCTGTGTGTCCTTTTTGCGGGTGTTTTCGGCCAAATAGGCGTTGCGCCCCAGGACCCTTAGTCTGCCGTTTTGCAGGGCTTTTTGGGCGGAGTTTGCCGATTTGAAAAAGACGGACGCGTAGCCCTTTTTGGAGGAACCCTTAGGGATCCAAACGTCTTCGACGGGTCCGTAAGATCGTTCGCAGGCTTGAATAATGTCCTCTTTGGTAGCCTCGTAGGCCAAATTCTTGACAAAGACGGACGCATTGGTGGAATCTTGCTGTTGCCTTTGTTGATGCCATTGTCGTTGATTGCTCTTGTTGGTATTTCGTTTGGAAGCGTTGGCAATATTTTGGTTGTTATTTCGTCTTCTATTGCGATGGTTGGCTCTGTTGCCGTTGTTGGCATTACTGTTTCCCCTGCTGGGTATCGTTCCCAGCGTTGCGGCCGATAATTGGCTAGATGATGATGATGAATGTTGAAGCGGTTTGGATGAACGACTCAGATTGGAAGGAGCCAGGGCTGTGCATGCCGTTGCCAAGAGTGTGGCAATGGAAACAATTGCAAGGAGACAAGTTGACTGCCTGCTCCTTTGTCTTGGACTATGGGAATCGATTTGTGTTGGCGATTTCATGGTGGTCGTTTCGGTATGGTGATTGTGCTGTGGGGAAAATGAAATGGTACGTGTCGGTTTGATTTTTGGTTCCGATATCGTTTGGGGTTTTCGAAACTCGGCAATGACGTCTCGTTTTCCACCAACCAAAAAGAAAAAGCATATGTTTTGTGAGAAAGCTTGGGACTATCGAAATCGGTTTGCTCTTCAAGCATCGTAGTACGAGGCAAAGGCGCCGTCTTGCAACTTGCTTTGAATTTTACGCAAAAAGGTATCTTCGCGACTTCCGTGACCCACACTACTTGTAAAAACACAGGTGATGGTTTTGTTCTGTGCCAATCAAATTTCCTCGTGTCTTCATTAATCGTCTGGCATCTGCACGGAACAGCCTAATCGGGAAGAATCGCTCGACGGAACAACGGGAAGTATCACGGAGTTCTTCCCATCAGTTCGGAGGCATCTGCTTTTGATGGGAACCCGGATGATATGTTCTTCAAGTACGCAAAAATACCCAAAATACCATCTTGCGGTGACGTCGCCGCGCATCCGCCAATCAAGTTTGTTCTTTATTCGCGAACAGTGACCCGTGCCAGATGTCAATCAGGTATGTTTTTTGACGTACTTCGAAGAGTTGAAATGATGGGTTTAGAAAGCATTCGATACTAAAATTCACGATTTTCTTCTTCGCCTTTCTGATTCGTTGAAACCTCTACCAATCAACGGGTACGAGACGGGCTTGGAATTGATTGAATCGTTCTTTCCCACATGCAGAAACAGCGATAAAGCCCAATCATATACGATTACTACTCGCCGTGAAACGCCGACACACAAACGGAAGAAAGCATAAACCACTCGATTCTCATTGGCATTTCTCACAATTGAAACGCCACATCAACAAATCATCGTTCGATAACAACCACAAAA
>Ga0115013_10001592_pt1 | contig 13046 bp, 8 predicted proteins | sample SouAtlMetagenome_2_FD_88686 | JGI IMG/M metagenome (GOLD analysis project Ga0115013, IMG submission 88686) | Marine eukaryotic phytoplankton communities from Atlantic Ocean - South Atlantic ANT15 Metagenome | ecosystem: Environmental > Aquatic > Marine > Oceanic | place: South Atlantic Ocean...
GAAGTCACCATGTCATTGAGCACATAACACAGCCAAGAGAGTGGACCGACCCAGCAATATAATATAACAACATGTGGTCATTTGGAAGTAAGCGGGAGGACAACGCACAATTGTCGGAAGAAAATATTGACAATCAGGAACGGACAACACCTATCCGAGCCAGTAGTGACTCTGGGATGAAACAACAACAACCACAGCATCAGCAGCCTTCTCAAAAGGGAGAAGGGAACTTGGCATCGAAGAGTCGAATGTTTTACAAAAATAAGAAATTGTCGTCGTCGAATCACAGCTCTGGCTCCAACGCCAAAAGTAGTCCCAAACTCTCTGGAGCAACGCCACGAACACCGCAACAAGATATTCGGAAAAAGCGATTCATCGGAGGGAGCAACAATAGGCGCAAAAGCGCTGGTAGTAAAGATGATGACTATTTGCAAGATGTTAATGTCAACGAGACGACCAATGGCATCGAGGTATCTTTTCCAGGAATGGAATCTGCTGAAAATTCTTCAGGAATCAAGAGGAAAACTGACCGACCACCTGTGATTTCTCTCAAAGATCAAATTCTGCAGCGGCAATGGGTTTTTAAGAGTCATTTTTCCACAGTTCGATTAGCATCCAATAATGACGTACCTTACTCCTTAACAACGAATGACTGGAGGCCCAAGGGGCACAGAATTCCATTGCTTGGGTTTAGCTCAGCCGAAGTGGGATATTCCGAAACTCTTCAGCTGCTGAAAAACGCACCCATCGTTAACGAACGATCGGCAGTTCAAAAAGAATTAAAGTTGTTGGAAACCGAAATTTCGTCGCTGGAGCGCGACAGAATATGGCTAGAAAAAAGTCTGCAAAGCCAAAGCGCAACTTCTGGTAAAAACAATGAGAGATCTGATAGTAACGGCGTGAATAAAGAGAATATACCGGCAACTTGGAACGCTCACAAGCTACTAAGAGATGATGCCATCAAGAAGCAACCATTGGCAGTATCAGAACGGAATTTACTCCAGAAACAACGTGGGAACTCTCTTACGATTTTCCTAAGCAATCATCGAACCCGTCAACTTTTTGTCCAAAAATTTGGAGGAAAACAAAACAATTCTCGAAGTTTATGTCTGTTCAAAAACGACGACAGCATTACAACCATATTACCAAGCAGTAATAGCTCCACAGATAGTGCAGCGACCACTCTACAACACGTTAGTTTGCTGGCTCCTTCAAGCAAAGCGACTAGAGATGGTGGCATATATTTTTCGCCGGATGTTGGCAAGTCACAGAACATCGGAGAATTGCCCATCAAACTTTCCGAACGATTTGAAAAGAATAAAGCAGATTCAGAGAAGATTGAAATTGGAGATTTGGCTTATTTGTCTACAGGCTCTTGTGGATGCTACTTTGCAAAATTTCAATCTGGAGAAAGTTGGTGGGGTTCTGCAGTTGATGATAGGGACTTTCACAATATTTTGAATGCTTGGGATGTTTACCGAGTAGCGTTTGGCCCGATGGATAGCATTGAATACGTCCAACCAGGGCAACAACCACCCGCACCACCAAATGCTTCCGAGAACAAGCGTAGTAATAAGAGTGACAAAAAGACGATAATGACAAATTCATGGATCATATTGAGTCATGATGGAAAAGTCGCTTGGAAAAATATACCCTCGCAACTGTCAGACAAGTTAGACGGGCGGCTGACAAGCTCTACAGCACCGGTGGAAGTTTCGTTGGGTCCAGGTGGTTCATATTTTGTACGGTTTCTGGATGGTTCCATCGACTACTCATTACCATCTAAGGTTGCACGTGTTTGCGAGCGAATTGGAGAGAGAGGAGGTCATATTACTAATATATCTCTCCACCCAGATGTATCTCATGACTTTGTCATTCGCCATACAGAATTAACAAGATAAATATTAGTACTCGCGACTTTCGTCGATGCAAACGAGGACGCAATATTATGATAACAACATCTTAAACTTCCAGTTAGTCTATGCAGTGTTGCAAACATCTTGAACTTCCATTCACGCGTTATTGCAGTATCGTTCAATCTGTTGTTTATTTGTCAAGTTATTCTAAATTTCCTTTCGTTTTCATGGACTATCAAAGAGAGTATTTCCTCACTTCATTGGATTGTTTTCTTGGCAAAAATGATTATGGTTTTACAGCAGACGAACACAGGATGCAACGCAAAAGAATTGAAACTGTTTTAGCTCTTGATATTTTGGGAATCAGGAATCCAATATCTGAAATTTTTCGTCATCGAGCCCGCTTTGCCGCCAGTTATTTTCTTCCTCAGTTCATTGTTCACTCTAAAACGCGAGTGTGAAGCTAAATGCGGAAGTTAAGAAGAGGAGATCTGTCGTAATATTTTTGAAGGTGTGATTGAGTTCATGGGTTCGCACGGCCGCGCCGAAAACTCGTAACCACGACGAACGAAGGAACGGCTATACGAAGAGAGCAGCGACGCCAACATAATTTGATAGAATTTATTCGAGACTGCCCAAAATCGAACGTCAACAATTTGAAATAGGGCTTGAGAGTTTCATGGAATTGCTCCCATTACAGTACAAGCCGATACAACACAATTAAAAAGGATCTCAATTTCGCCGCGAACAGACTGATTGATTCTTTTGAAAACAAAACACAAACTTCCCTCTCTTCTTGGTTTCGCTGAAGTTGCTCGGTCTTTCGCCAATTTAGAGCGAGAGAGGGAACAGGAAGATTTGCGTACTTGACTTTCAAATTCACCATAGAAGCAACTCCAAAATCTATTCCCATGGCCTCGAAAACTGCTTCTGCTCTGGTCAATACAACGCCAGTGTCTGCTTTAAAGCAGGACCAAAGCGCTTCGACAGCCACTACTTCTACTCCCGATCCCAACACAACAACCCAAGCAACCGCTAGTTCTTCAAATGTCAGCAAACCCAAGAGTCCGCAAATACGACCCCGCAGAGGTTCATCAGATGATTTTGGCGCATCAGGTTCCTTGGGGAGCATTGGTGGTAGTGCTGTAGGATATGGAAGCAGTGTGGAATTGTCTTTATCTGGAGGTTTGGGGGGACTTGGTACCAGCAGCAACGGCAGTAACCAAAATAACAATCTCAAAAGCCGCGTCTCACCGTCAGGGAGGAGACCCTTTCGAAAACGAAAGGCATCCGTTGATTTTTCATTCCCCGTACTATCTGTCGACGATTGCGATTCTGCACATTCTATTTCCCAATTATTACCAAAGCATCATGGAACAGGATCAACTAAAACATCAACGCCGTCTGCATCAGGTGCTTCGTCATCACAGTTGGTGCTTCCAACTTCCCCCAACCGCAAATACTCTGATCTTACGATACCCGAATCCTTAGTGATCGCGTCAAATAATCAAATATCTTCATCATCGAAACAACAACCAAAGAACAATCAGCAGCAACAAAAGCGAGATCGACGTAATGATCATCACCAGGAACAAATATTGCCGTCTATGGATGCTCTACCAGCAATGGGAGATGACATATTACCACCAATAGATAGTGACTCCACTTCTGTATCATTAAATCCCCCCGAGAGCTCGATTAGCAATGCAAAGCAAGCTTTAAATAATAATCTAAGTTTTCGAAAAGATAGGGGCTTCTCATTTGCCTCGATAAGGACAGAAGGACACGGCGTTGATCGTTTGGATAGCTTAGGGCTAGAAGCAACTATATCCGCATCGAGGATACGAAAAGGATCATCGGTGACTTCGGATAAGAGTCCTAAATCACAAGAAAATGCGACAGAAGGTAGTATACATAGTAATGGTAACAATAGTTACGACGGAACGCTCGGATCTCAATCCCATCGCTTTCTGATGGAGGCATTCCTAGGCGACGGTACGGAAAGTCTGGTATTGAATCCATCACAAAGAGAACGATTGGGAAGTTTTGATGCAGCAGCTGAGGTTACAGGAAAATCATATGGCAATAATAGCAAAGATACCAAGGATAACCATGGTGGAGGCAGTAATCAAAACAATGGATCAAATGCACTCATTTCGCGAGAACGATTAGCAAGTATTGGGGGGCGTCGAACTCGATTAGAATCATTGGGCGGAATGTCTGACTTGTCAGTTGGTATGAAAGAGTTAAAAGCAGATCAAAATTTGGAAAGTCTTGGTGTCGGGATATTTACCGGAAGCAGCAATCTTAGTAACAATAGTGGCTCTGGTGGTGCAGCGGGATCATCTGAGAAAACGGCGGCATTGGCCGCCACAATTTACACAAGTTTGGCCAATGATGTATCTGCAGCGGCTGCTGCGGATGGTAATGAATCGGTTTCGTCATTTTTAGTACATGATGAAAAAATACCGACGAAAATATCTGTCAACCGAGACCGCTTGAACTCGATTGCATCGATTGGAACAGATGCCTCTACATTGCTTCGATTTTCTGCGATGAATGGAGATAAAACTGATTCTGAATTTCCCTCGGATGTGCATAGTTTTGTGCAGGCTGCTATGGCCTCGGTTGAAGATCAGTTGGCAGATTTAGCGACAGCAGTTGAAGCTGTGTCAAAAGATAACAAAGGAGATCAAGAAAGCGAAATTAGCAGTAACGCATCACCAATGATTGGAGCTGCTTCAGATCGTTCAATTGATTCAGTCATGGGACGACCAAGATCTTCTTCAATCTCTTCAATGCTACAAATTTCAGTGGATTACGATGCAGTACAAGCAGCTGTAGATGCCGCACAAGCTGCTGCAGGTGCTATCGACTTTTCTAGTTTCACATTACAATCGAGCGCAGCTGGAGCATCATCATCCTCTTCAGTAGGGTCACATTCACAGAGAAATCGAAAGAAGCGATCACTGCCAACTCAGAACAAACCGCTTAGTGGCATCAAGAAGACTAAAAAGAACTCTGTAAAGGCTTTATCCTCGTCAAAAACACCAAAAAGTCGAATGACAACAGCAAAGAAGATGAAAACAACTGGGGCAAGAAATGGCAATCTTCTGAATGTAAATGACCTAAGACCTCCAGTGATTCCAATGTCAAAATTGGACGATCGAGAGATGGAAAAGCTTCGTGAACGTGCAAGAGCAGCAGCTGGTTATGTACCACCCTCTACAATTAATGGCTCTGTAAAACCGAATTCATTACCACCTAAGAAACGTTCTACCACACCAGCAACACCATTGAATCCACCACGACCATCTGCTATTACAAGTGGAAGCAACTACAAAACACCAATCATATCAAACACAGCCAATTCAAAATATAGCACTCCAGCTTCTGGATTCAGTGGGGGGAATCCAGTTTCTTCCACAAAAGGCCAATCGAGTCAGAAATGGGAATCCATGTTTGATTGCCTCCTAAAATTCATTGAACAAAGGAAAAAGGATGGAACGGTTGGTATGACAGATGCGCAAAAAGCTGAATGGGCATGGGATGGTAATGTTCCTACAACCTTCAAAACAAAGGATGGAAAAGCTTTGGGTCGTTGGGTGAATAACCAGCGTTCTGCTAAAAGCAAGGGTACACTGAAAAAAGAACGCGAGAAACGTCTTGTAGATGCTGGTCTCAAGTGGAGTGTGCTTGCATCAAATTCTTGGAACGAAATGCTTGAGGAACTTCGTATATACGTTGCAGATCAAATTAAGCAAGGGAAGAAATGGGATGGAAATGGTAAGGAATATATTTGTTTTCATATTTTCACCTATTGCACTTCATTTAGTTTGGCTCACATCAATTGAAACTAAAATATAATTGTCACTCGACTCAGTGCCAACAAATTACCGCATAAAAGTTACAAGAGATAAATCGAAACCTTTTGTGAAAGATGATGACGAAGATAAGAATCTTGGTCGATGGGTAAATCGACAACGAAGTATGTTTCAAGCTGGCAAGCTTCGCAAAGATAGGCAACTAGCATTGGAAAAAATTGGTTTGAAATGGTCAATGCTAGCTACAACTTCTTGGGAATCAATGTTTGAGACTCTTTGCCAATACATCGAAGGAAAGAAGAAAGGTGGTAATGTGTGGGATGGAAATGTTCCAGCCAATTATAGAACAGAAGATGTCCCACCTAGGGCGCTTGGACGATGGATTAATCGCCAGCGTTCTGCCTACGGAAAGAGTAAATTGAAACCAGAATATGTTACCAAGTTGAATGAAATTGGTTTGAAATGGTCAATCCATGAGAGACGACCCACTTACCATCAATACGCAAGAGCGGACGCTACTACGAGTGCAATGAAAGTAAACTCTCTCCCAACACCTCAGCGAAAACAAGCTACTACTACAAATCCTTTGCCGGTGTTAGTCAAGAGTGCAACAAAAAGTTCCACAAATGCCGCACATACCACTCAAAATCAAGTTGATCTTGTGAACAAGGTCAATCATAACCAAAAAGATAAGGAGATGGCGCGCCCTGATGTTATAGGAAGTGCCAAAACTTTGTCCACGAGGGAAGAGTCATGCATGTCTACAAGCGTAATAGTACAAGATTCAATTACAGCAACACCTGTTGCATCTGCAGCTGCACTGACTCAATCGGTCGAAGATACATCAACAGAGACGACGACGCAGACAATACATATGACTGACGGCGAGGAAAAAGTTAAAGTAGAGGTTTCAACCGAATCGTAAGGAACGCGAGAGTACCAATCATTATTAGTATACTCAGGAATTTCAACGCACACATCAGATCAACTCATATTGTCCCAGCCTTCAAATATTTTCTGGCCTTACAAGTCGTGTTGATCATCATGACTTTTCACTTGACGACCTCGGTCCATGATACCCAATTACAAAGCAATTAATTAATTCAATCGCTTACGGAATTGATTTATGTAGCTTGAGTTCTATTATGACGATGTTGTCCCAACGAACAAATTGATGAATGTTTTTGATGAGTAGGTCTATTTTTGGTTTATTAAATAATAGTTTTAGGTTTGTTTTGTTGTCGATTACGTAGCACAGATCGAAATCTCGTCATTATAGCGGGGAAGAGCCACCAACCGATCTACCCAAAAAGGTTTGGAAGAAAAACACAATAACACTAATGAAAAGACGATATCTGGATGATGCATTATGTGAATTGGTAGCTCTATAGTAGGAAAAATTGATCGATCATTTGATCAATTTACAAGTTGTTCACGGCCCATACCCCAAAAATGATCGTAAGAACCAAACCGCCTAAACTGAAAATAAGAATGGGAGCGTCGCCTCCATCTAGGGTCGTTCCGACACGATCTCCAACTTTCTTGGCATAGCGACGGCGGGGACCAGAGCACTGGGGGCATCGGAAACCGGCACCTTGTTCTTCAAAATACAAACCAGCACATTCGAACTAGATCAACCAAATTTTTATTTATATTCAAAATGCGTCATCGGCGAAACAAATGATGTTAGGGACGGTGAACATTTCAAGCGGATGGATCAATCAGCATTATGAGGGTTACGACGTTATAACAGCTTTTGAACGTGGTAAAATGTGAAAATATTTCAGAGACAGTCACGATTGGACAGATGAATTGAAGCTTACTTACTCGTTGGTAAATGTATCCACAATCTTTGCATACCCATTCTCCCTCCCAATACATTGCCGCCTTTTCAGCTTCAGCTTCCTTCTGTGCTTTTGATTTCTTAGTTCCAAAAACATTCAGACTTGTGCTCGTTATCTCTGCTGGATTGACGGATGTCGCTGTTGGTGGAGAGATTAAAGTTGGACGGGCAACGAAGGCGGATGTCGTCGAAAATGACAAACAAAGCGCTGCGAGTATAGTCAAAATAAGGGAGGAAAATGTTCTCATCGTAGCAGTTTGATTTCGAAGAGATTCAAATGTCACAGTAATATATTTAGCCACTGGAGTAACGTTCAAGATTGTTTAAATGATGATTTGTGAATCAACCTGGTGATCGAGTGGTAATCGGTGTTATTCAAAGTCGGTAAGCAGTGTTTCCCAATGTGGACAACAACATATGGTGAAAGTTCTGGCACACACATCAAAACAACCAATACCAGGTATCATCTCAAGAAGAGAATTTGGTTGATTGATGTGGCAAAAACGTGGATGAAAAGCAGACGGAGCATGATGACGACTGACTGGACTCACTTGCCGTGTTCTTTCGTTGTCGTCAAAAGCTGACTTCAAAACAAACATACCTCTGACGTCATAAACTATTGGGAAGCAATTTAAAGTTATGACAACCCCAAAATCCAGCCCCCAATGATGCTTGGCGCGTACGGTAGAAATCTCAAAATTCGGCAATCGGAATGAAAATTACAAAACAACATCAATCAAATGAAGGGCAGCCATACGCTCAAAGGAGTGCATAAGAAGAAGCTACAGAAATAGATAGATATAGATAATATATGCACATGCGTATATACATATTGCGAGATCACAAAAAGGAAGGGCAACAAGGCGATTGACATATTTAGCGCGAACAATGAGATCGAGTATAAAAATATTGTCTCTTTCGACGAGACGAGATTTACTTCAAAATCGTCGATTGCCGGGCAGGTGTTTGTTGCGAATCCAAGCAATAGAAGAACCTCTGGACGCGATGAGAACGACTTTTGGCATGTTGGATGAATTCGGTGGTACCGTGTCAGAAAGTAGGATTACTACGATGCGTCGTTGTTTCGCGTCACTTTCAAAATCGTCAATAGTCGAGAAGGAAACAACAAGTGATGATTGCCATGGAATATTTGAAAGCAAGCAGCAACATATACATAAAGATATTGGTAATGATGACATCGAACTCGACCAAAACGAGAAGAATTTTGATTCTTCTAAATTTGACCACGAAATAGTGGATGGTAGTGAACGCTCCAACGATAGAATATGGATGGATCCAAAGACCCCACTTGAACAGCGTGTCAAACGCTTCATCGATCAACCACTCGGTTCCATTCACCATTTAGATATTAAGCTTACCTCTTTAGATTTAATCAAATCTTGTGGAAGACAGAAATCGTTCGAAGGGATGAAGAACGCACAAGACATTCTCGATCGTCTCATTGAAGAGAAAAAGTATGTGAACTCCTTAGAAGAAACGACAATATTTGTTATCATTCCTGACCGTCCATTCAAAATGGTAATGTATGGATGGGCGAATATGTGTCGAACAATATCATTTGCACCACAAAGGATGCGAGAAGTCCTTGATTTGATGATACAAGAAGCAGAGGACGATAAGAATTTGAAAGGCAACCTTTCTAGGATTGAGGGGCAAGCCAGCAATAGCGATCACGATTGTAACAACAATTTCGAAGACGTTGACAGTCATATTAATATACAATATGATGTGTATGCGGGTTTGTCTTGTGAACCAACAGTGGATATATATAACACACTCCTTCAAGGTTTATCAGAAGCAGCATCGAGGTCTATCCAAGCTGCTATTGAAGCAGAACATGTTCTATCAAAGATGAACAAGATGAATATGACTCGTGGTTGGCATACCAAGCCCAATACTAGAAGTTATTCTCTGGTCCTAAAAGCATACGCTAATTGTCGTCATGTTACTTCAGGGGATCGAGCCGAGTCAGTCCTCCGAGACATGATTGAACGTCACGAACACGAAAAGCTGGAATATTTTGAGCAATACGGAAAAGAATTTGACACCGCCAATACAGAGCTCAACAATAGGATGATTGTTACACCTGATACTATAGCGTATACTACAGTTATCCAAGCACATGCGTACAGCGATACGTCAACCTCGGCGGAGAAGGCGTTGATGCTTCTGAATGAATTAATTCAATCAGACAATCCCGCATTGGAAGCAGATTCCTTTTCCTTTGCGAATACAATCAATGCTTTCTCAAAAATGGCAGCCAAGAAAAAATCACCAAGTCATAGAGTGAAGGCAGCAGAACGTGCCGAAGCTATCCTCTGGATGATGGTGGATGAGATAAAAAGTAACAAGTACTCTAATCACTTGTCCGGAAGCATTGTTCCATTTAATGCATGTTTAAACGCCTGGGCACAAAGCTTTACACCAGAGTCACCACATCGTGCAGAAGATTTATTGCATCGTATGCTAGATCCCGATTTGCAAGCGATCATTCGTGCCCATCCAAATACTGTGTCGTTTAACACTTGTATGCAAGCATGGTCAAAGGCGTGTAAGTTCGAACAATCAGCTACACCAGAAAGGGCAGAAGAACTATTGACTTTACTGATGAATCTATCCGATGAGGATATGGATACACCAAACTCAGAAAAAAATTGGAAACTCAGCCCTGATATTAGATCATACGTTACAGTTATGGACGCCTACGCATCATCAAGGAAACAAGATAGTGTGTTTCAAACCCGTCGGTTGTTGTTGGATCTCCTGCAGGAAGGGCGTGTGAGATACTTTGGGTCGAGTGAAGAAAACAAAATCAATGCTTATCCTTTCACTATTGTACTCAAGGCTGCAGCAAACATCAAGAATACTGATTTCGGCTCTGATGAATCTCAAGAATATGCCTTTGGATCCCTCGACGAAGGTGACAACGCTGCTTCGATGGAAGATGTTTTCACAATTGCCTTGAAGACATATTCGGAGCTACTGAACGACTCTTACGACTTGGGTGTAAGTGCTGATCATTTTACATTTTCAGAAATGTTGACCGTAATAGCAAAATTCACAGCTGTCGAATCAATCGAGCGCCGACAACGCGTCGAAGAGGTGTTTCAAGAAGCTTGTAACGCTGGCCAAGTGAGTTCTTTGGTTGTGCGAGCTTTGCAAAAAGCTTGTCCAACTGATAGCATGTTAGCAGATCTACTACGCTTACGAGGGAATAATACAGTTGCATCTATCGAAAGCATTAATATGTTTCCAAAGCAATGGACGTCCCGCGTCCCGCAGGAGTTTCGCAGAGTGAGTAGTCGTAACGATCATTTTCAAAAGCAGTCAAAATTCTTTCGCTCAAAAAAATCGAAGAATGGTGCCTTATCCGCCAAGAAAGGAGTGACCCAAAGAAATCAAAATTCAAGCCATGCATCAAACACAAGAAGACGAAATAAGAAAAACTGAAGGAGTGCAATAGATATGAAGAGATGACTCGGACTGAACAAATGCATTTCTATTCTTTAATCGATCATTATATCAATTGCTGTATTTGACTTTACTGCGAGACTCTGGTGCTGTTTTTTTCAGAGTTTTCACGCTTCGGTGAGCCACAGCATCCCAATTCATTTTGGTCTTTGTAATCGGCAACACCCGTCTAATCGACCTCAGATGATCGCTTGTGATATCCTCATTCATGGATCCCAGAATTCCTAATATGATCGTTTCCCACTTCATTATTTGCTGGACAATCCCACCGGCTAAAGAAGGCTCGTCTTCTTCTTCGACAGACTCCTTTCCAACCATGACCGCTGGAAATTGCTTGGTAATTGTGAGTTGGACGTTTCCATCTTCGTGTGCATAAGAACGAACAATGACAAGACCAGAAATTTCGCCTGTGTCCGACTGGGTATTATCGAGTGTCCATGTGGCTTTCCAGCTACCAGAATGTTGATTGGAGGCATCAATTTTTTCGGCATAGGTGTGGACCAGTAATTGATTGCCTTTTCCACTCCCTCTTGTGATAGCTACACGAGCTGACACTCCCGGCTTGCTCGAAAAGTTCTCTCGCTGGTATTGCTCTATTTTTTCATGCAACGCTGTTGCTAAAGGATGTTCAACATCTCTGTCGACCAAATCCTTGCATTGAAATTCGTTCAATTCATTTTGTGCTTCGGCGAGCCATCTGACATCAGAGAGTTGTCCAAGTTTTTGGATGTTTTCTGCTACTGCATCAAACTGTCCCGGGGCTGCAGTACGCAGTATTACTTTCGCGGTCTCCTCTGACATAACGGATCAAAAAGTAGTATGTGCAGTATTGAGATCTACTGCATAAAATCAAAATCGAATGGATCAGATTTGATGTAGAATCAACTCAACAGAGTGTGATTTGATGTATCTAAAGCGAGAATTTATCTCAATCCAAGAGTATTTTGTAACATTAAATTCACGATCACTCAAAAGAAGTCATAAAGTAGTAGTATTAGTGATCAACAAAATTTAATTCGATGACCGCCATGGCAATATGAACCGCAACTCGTGACTGAGGGTCTGCCATGATCGGCGGACAGGCATCACATGTGATTGCCACGAATTCGTGTGACAGATCACAACTGATCGTCAAGACTACATTATGTTGATATCACGTCGCTTGTCATGTAGAAGATAATCGAAGTACCGATTGAGCAACAATGCACATGTACTTAGTACGACAATATTACGAAGCTATGATAAGATTTGAGTTTGAGGGTTGTAAGTTAATGAAAATTCATTGAAGACATCTGTGGAAAACTGCTGAACAAACCAATCGAGACCCAAACGATGAAATCGCTGCTTTAAAATTTATCATTCATGCGTGTCAACTGATTCACCGTGATCTCAATGAAGCTCCTGATGGATCTTTGATGGACAAATAAGACAATGACGATGAATAATGTGTTGAAATATTACATGCCAGGAGGTCTGCTGACGATAAAACTGATTTCTGATTTCACTTCTTCGTCCCAATACAGAACGTGCGTCGAGTCATTCGAGCAACAATTTATGATTAGAGATGGATATTGGTCGAGTTAGGTTCATCTTTTATCCTCAGTTTCTTGAGGTGTAAATCGGAAGTTTGAAAAAATGATAACGTAAGTAGTTTGAAAAAAATGATCGACAAATAACGCTACACACACTACTTTTCCAACTGCCGATGATGATACCCCATCCATATCATAGACCTGTACTGAATTTCCGGTATAACTTACCCCGAAAGAGGTACGGTGACTGCCAATTCCTCTGTTGAGAAACGAGATGCACCACCAACTTAGGCATGTTCAGCGGTAGTGTTTAGCGTGCAACGAATTCGTTCGTCCGTTATACACTATAGTAGTTGTTTCCTTAAAGCCAGTTTCTTACTGATTTTTTTCGGTTTTCAACAGTTTTTCGTGCAGCACAATAACATGATGAAGAATTGGACATGAGTATGGGCTCTTTTTCGACTTCATTCATGTAAAAATTGTGGGGTATAAAAATAGA
>Ga0115013_10001594_pt1 | contig 13025 bp, 15 predicted proteins | sample SouAtlMetagenome_2_FD_88686 | JGI IMG/M metagenome (GOLD analysis project Ga0115013, IMG submission 88686) | Marine eukaryotic phytoplankton communities from Atlantic Ocean - South Atlantic ANT15 Metagenome | ecosystem: Environmental > Aquatic > Marine > Oceanic | place: South Atlantic Ocean...
AAAGTTTTTATGGATGCGGCCCAGTATGCGAAGTCGTCTTCTTTGTCTATGTTTATGAGCTCTTGGAAGTGGAGCTCTCGGAGGTCAAGGATAAGCTGGCCTTCCTTGAGGATATTGAGTTGGTCTCGATCGACGCCGTCCTCCATCATCCAATCTTCGATGAAATCAAATTCGACATGTTCCTCGTTCTGGATTTTCGCGAGAAGGGTGGATTGTGTATCTGTTAATTTCCTTAAGATAAGAAAATTTTGAGTGTCTGGGTTTAATTACTAACTCTATAAATTGAGTGATTCGTCCTTTGGGGAGGGGTCAAATCTGAGACAGAGGTTACCTAGACTCCTAGCTTGGCTCGTAGAACCGAGACGACCTCTCTCTCCTTGTCAGAGTATTCACTATCGGCTTGGGCAATTGATTCACATTTCTCAATAATTGAGTTTCTCGATTCTGAATCCAGAGATGCCAGGGCTGCCCAGTCTTCACTCGTTACTCCACTTAGTCCTTCTTTTGCCAAATTGACCTGGGCAGCAATCTCTTCCCCCGAAAGACCATATTCTTTACCAAGATCGTTAAGGGACCCTGATTCAAATGGAAGAGAAAAACCATCCGCGTCAATCCCGTCTGCGTTGGCACAGATTGCGGCTAATTTAACGACGATTTTCTTAGATTCATTGGTGATCATTCTTTTTGGAGAATGACCCAAGGATCTATTTTCTTCCATCCTTTTTTTGATTTTGTGTTTTGCCCATTAGACGGCAATACAAGAGGTGGTCTTTTTTATTTCCAAAATTTTTAATTGGGATTACCCACTCTCACATGGATATTCCTGATTTTTCTCAATCTTCGCTCCCCTCTGGAAAAGTCGAGAAAGAGATGCCTCGTGTTTTGAATCAAGAAGTTGCGCGAGCAATCGTTTCTAGTCCGAATGATTTTAATTTGTCCCGTGTTGAGGAGTTGACGGAGTGTGGTGCAGAGGTTTTTGCGGCTGCTGACCAGTCTGTAGACCTCTATCTCGATGGATTACGTAATATTTCCCAAAAAGTTTTTGAGATCTTGTCCGGAATTGAGGGTGAGCTTAGCTTGGGACTGAGTGAGATCACTGTCACTCAGGCTAAGTGCTTGTTGCGGAAGCCCGGTTGCTTCTATCTTTCGAGTCGTCTTTCGGTAGAAGCCGCTCGATACCTTTCATTTAGATTTGGAGTAGTCGAGGTGGACCCTGATCAAACTCCTGCTTCATTGCTTGATGTCCTTCGTGAGGCAGGCCGATTCTCAATTCAAAGAATTTCGAAGTCTAGCAGCACCGTTACTGTAAATGAAGGAGGTGGGTTCGTTGACGAGTTCATCTTGTCGCTAAATGCATTAAAGTTGAATGTCAGGACTATAGAAAAATCTGGCGGCGTAATTCATCACGTTAGTGTCATAGGTTACGAAAATCACTTCAGCCTGGATGATTATCCGATCTTAAATTTGCTAGCAGATATGTTGTACGACGGGATGTCGTCAGGAGTCGATCTAGGGGAGTTAGATTGGCCTGAATTTTGCCAAGCATCTGCTGAAAATGGAGCTGCCATCTTATCGAGGAAGCATCTTCAGTCAGAGTATTTTAAGCTGACTGAGGATTTGATTGAATTGATGGGCCAACGCTAAATCCTGTTATGTGTAATTTCACATACTAGGACGGTCTCATCAAAGGATTACCTGACTCTAGAATAACTGGTCGTCCTTGTTCTTAAACAAGGGATCAGCCAGTGAGTTGGATACAAAATAATAATAATCAAAGAGATGTTCTTCTCCAATTTCATCAAAGAAGCCCAAGATGGAATGGCCGCCGTAATCATTTTCAAACTCGTCTTCTGAAATTTGTTCCCGCCCGATGTATTTTGGGTTCTGACGAACATGATCTCGTGCATCCGAGCTCAAGCTATCTAGCCAATCCCAATTAAGGTCTCCGGCTTCACACAAGGAATTGATGAAGGTAGTATACTGTTCAGCTTGCTCTCTGTTCATTAATTTTCAATTGGGCTATGATTCAAAAAATCAAAACATTATCGACACCTTTTGCAACTTTTAATAAACCTTCCAAAGCTGGCGTCAGTGAACACAGGATGGTTGGTGCACTTAATTCCTGCTGACGATCTATCTTTAAAACCACGATTAAACCATGTCCACCATTGCACAAAAGTTATTCGCTGAAAATAAAAGTAAACTACTCGGCGATTCTACCCTATCCGACTACCTCAACGACAATTTCCTCATGGAGGAGGTTGATCATTCGACTGCCAACGCTATTTTTGTCATCCTCGACCCCGATCACCCGCAGTATGAGAATCAGCTGGATAATATGGAACAGGCTTATTCGGGGCATTCTCTCCATGGGCCAGATACGAATGCTGGTTTTAATCCTGAGGGCGAGGTTAGCAGGATTTTGGTGTTTCCCGAGAGCGTAGATGTCGGCTCTTCGGAGGTTGAAATGATTCAGACAAACGATCCCTCGTTTATAAAAAAGGTTCTTCCTGATATTTTGTACGATAGTTACCTTATTAATCAGAGCCCAGGAATTCTTGAGTGCTAGAGTGAGGAGATCCCTGCGGTGCGCCGCGCTGGTGTGATAATCCTTCTTATTGGCACAGCGAAGTAGGGAAGGTTGCAAGCATCATCGACGAAAAACAAGACCATCTTCATAGCTCGTTGTTAGCAGGTGGTAAATCACCTCTCTCTGATAAAAAGCGAGTTAAGATTAACGCTTCGAGCAGTGCAGGGGTGTAGTCACTCTTGTTCGTTAAATCAAAAGTCGCAATAATCATCTCGCTGTATGGAATCGTGGTTGCATATGCATCTATGTCATATTTGGCTTTTCCCTGGCGGCTTACATTCGAGTGCTTTGGGCCATAGCGAAAAGTGTATTTATAATCTGCGGGGTCTTTTCGTGAGTCGCAAAAGCGATACGGAGTCCAGCGACCGGCCCTTTGCTTGAAGCTGCCATTATTAAGTTTTATCTCCCCTCTCGGATCTCTCGCGTATTTACCTGTTAACCCAACGTATAATAAATTGTCGGTTTTGATTTCCTGCTTCCACAAGGTGTAAACTCCATATCCTTCACCCCAGTCAATTTTATTCTTTGGGTATTTGAGCTCTTTATAGGCTCCAACTTGATCGAACTCTTCTCTGAGGTTCTCAAAAAACGTAATGAAACTATTCATGATCAAAATCTTTCCAATGGCTAAAATTCGCCAGCTTCTTAAGTAGTAATAACTTTTGAGGATAACCAATCACTAATTGGCTCAAAATCGTCATCCTCCATAGCTCTAGACCAGACGCTGTCTCCCATCACACCGGCAGTCCATAATTGAACAGGATCAAATCCTGTCTGATCGACAGCAGATTCAAAATCCTTCGGCATAGGGAGCCGTTCTTTATTAGCGAGTCGCTCCAAAGCCTCTTTAGCTGCGTCGAGATTGCCTGATAAGCAATGGTAATAAGCAAGGTTGTAAAGCAAAGTTTGCTCATGTATCTCAGACTTCTGAACCTGCGAGCTTAACCATTTTGCTGCATCTGCTTCCATGCCTTTCTTACTAAGGTTTACCCCGATATCTTGGTGAAGCATTGCGTTAAGTTTCAATGCCACAGAGCTATCACCTGAAACATAATCTTGCTCTAAAAGGCTTTTGAAATGAGCTATCGCGCTATCCCAATCACCAGACTTTTGATACATGCCCCCAATTAATCTCCCCCCTACTATTTTTTCGACAATATGGTTCGTTGATTCAACTGCCATTTCGAGCAGATGCCGTGCTGCATCAAAGTGTCCACTGGCAGAAAAATACCCTGTCCAGTAGAATGCCCATTCATGCAGATTCTCTGGAATGGGCTCATCCTCAAGGTAAGATTTCCCGTCCAAATTCGATTTTGAATTGACGATCTCTGCAAGAATCTCTGAAGTTTTCTCGTTATGGTAAATTGCGGTTTTGAGAAATTCCGCAAACTCCGCACGACCCGCGTCATTAACAAGGTAGGAAACGCCAAAACAGGAAGTGCTGCCCCCTTCCGGATGGCTCAACTGCTCCCACTCACATAATTCTGGCTGCAGAAACAGGAACATCCGACAAGGGGCATCTGCTTGGTCAACCCAACCCCAGTTTAAGATCCCTCCTTCAATTTCAGCTGTTATACCCTGAATAATCTTTTCGAGTTGGTCCGCTGTCATTTGATTAACGAAGATGTGTTGGCGTTGATGTCATGACCATACGAACAAGCACTGCCGATGAACAAGGCAGAAATGGGGAGTGAGGGTGGAGGTGTCAGCTTGAAAAGAAGGGCATTTCGCCACTTGCTCAGTAGCCTACCCAATCAAATGGGTTCTTCGTCTATAACAGCTTGGTATTCGTCTCCAACACCGATGCCTTCGTAGCTGTCAAAACCATCTTGCAAGAGATCATACTCTAAGAATTCACTAAGAGCTTCTTTCCACGAACCTTCGGGTTCGGGCGTAAAGGAGGAATCCTCCATGCCTCTTGTTAAATGAACATGAATCGTGAATTTCTGACCAGCTTCAGGAAAGGTATCGAGGTCTTTTTCAGAACAAATTACGTCGAGTTCAAACTCAATTCCTCGTCCATCGTCACTTCTCCATTCTTCCAAGAGACGCTTTGCCTCAACTTTTACATTCAATGTCTTTTCACTCATTGCATAACGTTACCGACAAGCGCAGCCGATGAACAAGGCAGAAAAGGGGAGTGAGGGCGGTGGTGTCAACCGGCGTTGTTCTCGCGCATTGAGTCAGCCCACTCTTTGGGGTCTTTGAAATTTATTAGCCCCCTGAACTTGGAGAGCGAGTTCGCCGAGGCATCGGATAGCTGCTCCAAACCCTCAAGAGATAAACGGGCTTTTTCCATCTCCCCCATTGGCTGGCCGAGGGGATCGAAAGGGGGCATTTTACTGTCCATGCGGGAAAGGCTTTCTGCAGCTTCGTCACTTAGAGTAGAAAGGCTATCCAAGTCCAAAGAGCCGACGACATTCGAAAGGTGTTCGGCGGCTTGGTCACTGATCGAGGTTAATCCGAGAGTAAGACCTATCCCTCTTCTCTGTGAAAGGTTCCTTGCAGCCTCGTCACTCAACGTCTTTACTCCGGCAAGGCTCAGAAAGGCGGTTGTGCTGGATAAGTGACTCGCAACTTCCTCGTTCACTTCCGTTAAACCATTAAGTTCCAACCATCCCGAGAGCCTGATTTGTGAAAGGTATTTGGCCGCGGTTTCGCTTAATGAGGTAAGTTCATTGAGGTAAAGGTGAATTTCGAGATCGTAATCGGACTGATCCATTTGGGCGGCTAGAATTTCTGCCGCTTTGTCCTCTATAGAGCTATAATTATTGAAATGAAATTTTCCGAAATCATCTGCAAAAACAGCAAATGCTTCTGCAACTTCATCAGTTAAAACTCCTTTCGTTAAATTGCAGACCTCCGAGTATATTGGGTCATCGAAATTACCATTTGCTGATTCCAAGATGAAGCATATGACATCCTCATCCCACGTTTCAAATGAGCTAATGTCGAATGATTCAATGTCCGCTGCCACCAACTTTTTGGCAATCTCCATGGTCAGTGATTTTTCTTCACTCATGGCATAGCCTTACCAACAAGTGGAGATAGAGCACAATGTGAAATTGGAGGTTTTAGTCATTTAGTTTTTTGCTCCTTAGTTGCGTTCTCGCCAACAAGCGGAGCTAGAGAACAACGCAAAGTTGGTGGTTTTAGTCTTTTAGTTCTTTGCTCCTTAGTTGAGTCCTCACTAACATTGGCTACGTGCTTTTAGCCACTGCTTACCTTTCTCTGAGTCAAAGAAAGCAAAACAGAATCGTTTCTGTTATTTTTATTTTTAACCTGAATCCCTAAGGTCTCTAATCTGATCGGCTTTGCCTCTAATATCTCCGTAGCCCCAACCTAAGCTTTCACTGATAACATTGCGGTAGTCCCTCACAAACTGAGACTTTTTAGTCACCCGATCGAATAGTTCTTCGAGGTTAACGTAGGTGGCGTCTTCAGCCTCCGGAGGATCGTGGCTTTCCCTTTGCAGGATTGATGCCTCCTCCAGGTAAAGAAGGCTCATGACGTAACACGTTACGAGGAGCATGTCGTCGTGCATAAGACCATAATCACGAAGCATGATAGCAAGTGACTTTAGTCTTTTAAAGTCCTCGGCAGGATCATCAGAAAATCGAGGGTGTTGTGGCATACGGCGCTAGAGTGAATTTTTCTCCATCTTCAGTCAACAATGCACTGCCATTGCCTACGAAACCTCCAGGCTACGCATGCGGAAAAGGGAGGCAACCTCATCAGACAAGTCGGCCATTTCGATGCACTGGTAGTTGCCGTTTTTATTGTTGGGATGAAGGCAGACAATCTTCATTTCGGACACCTTTATGCCGTATTTTTCCTCAAGGATGGCTTTGTAGATATTGAGCTGCAGGCAATAGTGCCAGTGGTTGGAGTCCGGAAGATGTTTGATGCACGAGGTGGTGGCGAACTTGTTGAAACCGTTCCTGGAGATTTCGCGTGAGCGCTTCCAGTCATAGATGGCAAATGAACCATCGGCTTTCTGAAAAAGCATGTCTACGGAGCCGGCTATGCGGAGCTCCTCGTGGAAAATCTTCCATTCAGTGCGGTAAGGAGCGAGTTCGGGGGACTCACTGACGAAGTTCCGGAAGTAGGTGAATTCAACCGAGTCATCGGAAACATCGTGACCGTTATAGAAGCACTCGATTTTGAAGTGCATCGCTGTTCCAGCCGCCGCTGCAGCATCGCGGTTATCGTCCCAAGCCTGCTTGATTTCATCATCAGTCATTCCGAAGTATTTGTGATTGGGACCCCACTTCCAGCTCTTGCGCATCTTGGCGATGACAGAGTCGGCGTCAAAGGCAGCGAAATGAGTGTGGATCAAGGTGGTGACCGAGGTGTAGTCAGCGTCGCCGTCTATCGTGTAGGTGTGGCTGGATTCCTCAAATAATACGCGGTCGTCGCGTTCATGGGGATTTTCTCTCTGCAGGAAATCGATGTCGTAAGAAGAGTCAGACATAATGCTTATTAAAATTCTAAAATTGACCACTCAATTAATTCAGCAGGCCCTTGCGTGTTTGTATCCGGAAGAGGCTTGGCTTCAACCTTAACATGTCACACTTTTTTTCTCATTTTTTGATGTTACCGATTTTTTATTTTTAAGGCGTCAATAATTACTCGCGGTATGAATTGGGCTAGTCATCCTTTGGGGAGGTGCGCAAGCTGTTCGGCATCATCCAATGAACGAAAAGTCCCGAGTCATCCGCGTTTTTCTGAGTTCCACCTTCCGTGATTTTGGTGAGGAACGTGACCTTTTAGTTAAGAAAGTGTTCCCCGAGTTGCGGCGAATGTGCCGGCAGCGTCAAGTTGAGTTGGTCGATGTTGACTTGCGCTGGGGCATTACCGAGGAGGAGGCAGAGCAAGGGAAGGTGCTACCGATTTGCCTGGCGGAGATCGATCGAGCGCGCCCCTATTTTATGGGATTCATTGGTGAGCGTTACGGCTGGGTTCCGGAGGAAAGCGAATATCCCGAGGTGGTTGTGGAGCGCGAGCCTTGGTTAGAGGAACACCAGGGGGGCAAGAGCGTGACCGAGCTTGAGATGCTGCACGGCGTGCTGAACAACCCGGAGATGGCGGGTCGGGCTTTTTTCTACTTTCGGGATAAGGACTACTCGCTCTCAAAGGGAGGCGATTACGAACCTGAGTCTCCGGAACACGCTGTTAAGCTGGAGAAACTGAGAGCTAGGTTAAGGGAGAGCCAGTTTCCGGTGGTCGAGAACTACCCGGATCCTGAGGCGCTGGCGGAGCGGGTGCGCGAGGACCTGCTTAAGGTCATCGAGGAAGAATACCCGGAGGAGGATGTGCCGGATGCGATGGCACTGGAGCGGATGCGTCACGATGCCTATGGTGCCGCTCGCCGCAGGTTTTACCTCGGCGGGGAGGATGAATATTTTAGAGCACTTGACGATGCGGTTGCTAAAGAGGGCGAGGAGGCTATTCCAGTTCTCGTAAATGCCGAGGCGGGTCTCGGCAAAAGTGCGTTTATCAGTAATTGGTGTGATATTTGGGCAACGAATCATCCGAGAGATCTTATCTTTTTGCATCATTTTGACGCGTCATCAGATGCAACTGACCCTGTGAATATGGTGCGGCGGCTGATCGCAGAAGTGTCTGCCCAAACAGAAGAGGAAATTCATCCCGAAAAAGATCCAGATGCAATTCTGAAGCAGCTTCCCTCTGTGCTTGAAGCGATGTCCGATTATGCGACGCGGGAAAAGTGTCAGTGGCTCTTAATGTTGGATGGCTTGGACAAGATCACTTCTCAAGAGCATTTGCGATGGTTTCCGAGGAGTATTCCTCGGGGTCTTGAGGTTGTAGTTTCCTGTAGTTTGGGCTCTGTTGATTTGGCTTTGAGGCCTCTTCTTAATTGGGAGTTTATTACTCTTAAACCCTTCGGTGAGGCGCAATGCCGTAAATTTATTGGGGAGTATTTGGGGAAGTTTCACAAGAGTTTGACCGAGAGTATGGTTCAATCCATTCTAAGGCATCCTTTAAGTGGTCGTCCCATCTGGCTGTTAACCTTACTAGAGGAATTACGACTTTTTGGTTTGCATGAAGAAGTTGAACAGCGTCTTGAAATGCTCCTGTCTGATCCGCCAAGCAAAAAGGCTGGAGAAGAGAAGACCATCGACGACCTTTTTGAGCATGTCCTAGCTCGTATTGAGGAAGATATTGAGGGGGATTACGAGGTAGATGCGTTTAAGGCGATTTGGGCGAGCTTAGATGGACTGAGTCGTGATGAACTCATGGAAGTTACTAAAATGCCACCAGCGAAGTGGTCTGAGATTCAGAATGGGCTCGATGAAAATCTTTATGAAGCTGCCGGGCAAATTACTTTTGGTAATCAATTTATCCGCAAAGCAGTAGAGGATATGCACTTGCCGACTGCTGCGTCCAGGCGGGAAGCCCACCGGGGGCTTGGAGAGTGGTTTGACCAGCGTGAGGTTACGCTGGACGTAGCTCGCGAGCGGGTGCACCAATGGCTCAGCGCTCGAGATTATGAGAGGGCGAGATCTTGCCTTCTCGATGAACGTGTTTTTGTAGAACTCTACTCTGTGGAAGATTCGTGGCAGGGAGCCGTCGGAAGTCTTTACAAATTTTGGAGTATCGACCTTAAGATGAGTCCCTTGGAAGTAGAGAAAGCATACGAGGAGGTTGTCGATCTATGGAGTGGAGATCAAGAATCGCTCCGGCTACTAAGGATTTTTTTGTGTGACGATATGAATAGCTTTGGGCCATTCAGCACCCGGCTTGAAATTGAAAATTATCGCAGGGTGGCCGAAAGCAAGGGGCCTGTGCACAAGGAGACGATCAGGTCCTTGTACAGGCTTGGTTGTTACTACTTGTTCAACCAAGGCGATCTAGTCGAAGCGGAAAGAATTCTTCGAGACTCTCTTGAGAAAATGATTGAGGTCTATGGCCCGGAAGACCCCCTGACTCTTTTCAATACAGCACAGCTGGGAAATGCCCTGCAGTATCAAAAAAAACTTGATGAAGCCGAGGCTCTTTACCGAAAAAATTTAACTGCAAGGGAAAAGGTTTTGGGGGTGAACTATATTCACACTCTTTGGAGTGTAAATGACCTTGGTTCAGTTTTGCGCGATAAGGGTGAATACGAGGAAGCAGAGCCCCTTTTACGCAGAGTTCTGAGCGAGAAGCGGAAGATTTTAACCGAACAAGATACTGACTTGGTTCGCAGTGTTCATCGTCTGGGGCTGTTACTTTTGAAAAAAGGAGACTTAGACGGGGCCGTCACTCTTTTGGAGGAAGCACACACCAAACGGTCAAATTTATTAGGGGATATGAATGAAGACACGCTCAGTAGTACCAAAGCTTTGGGGCATGCTCTTTGTCTTCGTGGAGATTTTGAAAGGGGGCTGATTTATCTCAAGCAGGCTCTCGAGGGATACAAAACGACACTTCCGGAAAGCCACCCAGTTCGGACCTCGCTCATCCTACTTCTTGCTGGGGTGGTCGCTGACCTTGATGGACATCGGAAGGGGTTTGCGATGCTTAGTGAATACGTTAGCAACCTAACATCTCCCGATATTTTTTCTGATTTAAGTTTGGCGCGGTCTGCGTGTTTGGAAGGAAATCTCCCGGGTGCTCGGCTTATGGTTGATTATTATCTTAAATTATATCCTGAGGAAAAGGAGAACGCCCTCAAGGACGAAGAACTTGCTGCAATCCGGGATTGGATCAGAAAACTATGAGTGGCAACTATCGGCCATCGCTAGAGAAAGTGGTCCGGAAATAGTGACCTGATCACTCTTTTATGCTCGCCAATCGATCTGCTATCAATGAGCCTCGCGCGAATGAAGAAGTCGCATTTAATACCCATTATTGCCGCCTGCATCCTGCCCCTGGTGACATCTTCCTGCTCGGAGGAATCAAAAGCGCAACTCAAGGTGGCCCAACAAAAAGTGGTGGATCAGCTTACAGAGATTTTTGGCAAGGGGCAAGTGGCCTTGCAAATGTATCGGGACCGCCACGCCGAAATCAAAAAGCAGGTGGTGGCGATCAAAGTGATGGTCAAGAGGACGGACAGGAAGATCGTTGAAAAAGAGCAACAACTGGCCGCAATCCCGCCAGATCAGACGCAAAAGCGACAGATCGTCAAGACCATGATTGATCACTACAGTAAGCACAAGGAAATGCTTGTTGCCCGCGAGCAGGAAGGAATTAAGGCCCTCAAAAAGTCCTACGATAATTACGAGCTGGTCAAGATGAAGGTTGAATTGCTCGAAGAGCAGATCGACTCAGCTAAGGCAATGGGCTCATTCGAAACTGCACTCGACCCCGGGGCAACTTCCACGGAAATCAATCGGCTGATCGAGAAGATGGAAACTGACCTTGATATGGCCGAGGCTCAGTTTGAAACGGGTGATTTGGATCTGGACCTTTAGTCGTTGTTCAAGGTTCTTGATAAGAACCAACAAGATATTTCATCATGTGGGATAACGTCATCGTAAATTTTATTCAGGAGTATTTCTGGATTCAATTAATCCTGGGGATTCTCGGCGGAGCGGTGCTAATGTTTACCCTAGCGTGCTTGGTATATAATTGGGGGGATATGGATGGGTATAGTTATATGGTTTTCACTTGCTTCCTTGCATGCAGTAGCCTTCTGCTGGCACCGGTGGTAGTGCCCAAATTTATCAAAAATCAGACCCAAGCCGCTATGATGGAGTCATGTTTTGAAATCGCCCCCTCACTGAGGACCACGCTGAACAATCTGGAAGCTGAAATCGACAAGTGGGAGTCAACCAAGAAGAAATTCTCGAAAATGAAAAATGCGGCCCAAACAGCTCCCGGGCGATCGCTAGCAGAGGGCAAATTGTTAAAAATTGAAAACGTGCTGGCAGATCTTAACAACCAATCCAATCTTGTCTTGGGACAAATAGAGGTGATCGCAATGGAGTCTGAGGGGCAATTTACCGAACTCGACAAGAAGGCACTGGAGGACTTGGGGAGAAAAGTGGAGGATTCTATACAAAATGCGCGTGATTTGAGTGACGCACTCTCCAAATGAATGTGAGGAGCCATGTCGCGGTATGAGAGAAGTCCGGATAATCCCTAGGATGAACGGCTTTATGTTCGCGGAAACCCGAGCCGAAAGATTTTAGATGATCGTAGATGTAATTGCCCTGCTGGTGTTGGTGATTTGTATTTTTTATCAGATCAAAGGCAGGATAGCGGGATCAGAGTCGAACGAGGATACAGGATGTTTTGTTGTAGTCATGATCATAGTATTTGGACCGTTTTTTAGTTATTGTTCTATCCCAAGATACAAGGAATGGCGTAATGAGATACAGGTTCGTGATGCGCGCGATCAGATGATGGAGACTAGCTTTCGATCATCACCTGCTCTCAAGACCACGTTCAACAAACTACAGGCGGAAATCGACAAGTGGAAAGAGAGCGAGGAAAAGTTCACGAGACTGGAGGAAGCTGCGCAAACTGCTGGCGGGCGTTCACTGGCGAAAGAAAAGCTGGCTGGAATAGGCCAGGTTCTTAGTAAACTCACGGAGAGTCGCGAAAAGACGCTGGAGCAGATCGAGATGATTGCGATGGAGTCTGAGGGGCAATTTACCGAACTCGATAGGAAGGCACTGGATGACTTGAGCCTCAAGGTGGCGGATTCGGTGCGGGACGCACGCGAGCTCAGAGAGGGACTTGCCGATGAATAGCTGAGCGAAATGAGTCAACTCGTCGATAAGATTTTTTGGCTGATCAAGTGGCCGGTAGCCCTCGTAAGCATACTATTGCTGCCCGGTGCTGCGAAATCATTCTGGGCACTGGCGATTGACTGTTTCAATTCACCTCTCCTGATGGGGGCTTTTATCGGGGGTGTTTTGCTCTACGTGATCGTTTGGTTTGTGATCATCAAGCGCACGCGTGCCAGCTTCCTTCTTGTTTTTGAACATGAGCTGACCCACTGCATTTTTGCCTGGCTCACTTTCCACCGCGTGACCGACTTCAAGGTGACATGGAGTAGAGGAGGGCACATCACTTACCAGCCCGGGCCGGGTAACTGGTTGATCACCATATCTCCTTATTTTTTTCCCACGGCACCTCTGATCTTGTTGCTTTGTTTCTGGTTTTTTTCCGATGCCGGGGCGATGATGCTCAACTTCCTGCTGGGCATCTCGTTTGCCTATCACCTGACGAGCACAAGGGAAGAGACGGGTGGTCATCAGACCGATCTGCAAAAGGTGGGCTTTCCCTTTGCCGTGATGTTTCTGCCCACAGCCAACATCGTGTCTGCCGGCATCGTCATCGCCTTCGCCTGTGGCCGTAGCGAGGCGGTTGCAGCGTTTGTCAGCAGTCTGGTCCTATCATATTAGCTGCTAGAAATTTCCTTTTGGCGGGGAGGGCTTCGAGGTCGCCTTTGGGACGGAAACGGCGGGGAGAACGGGGG
>Ga0115013_10001597_pt1 | contig 13016 bp, 8 predicted proteins | sample SouAtlMetagenome_2_FD_88686 | JGI IMG/M metagenome (GOLD analysis project Ga0115013, IMG submission 88686) | Marine eukaryotic phytoplankton communities from Atlantic Ocean - South Atlantic ANT15 Metagenome | ecosystem: Environmental > Aquatic > Marine > Oceanic | place: South Atlantic Ocean...
TAACAATATAGCATTGGTAGTGTATGGATTATATATGGGTGATTTTTTAATGAATTTTTTTTCATCTTTTTTACCTTCAAAATATGCTACTGTAAATTATTTATTTAATGAATTAAACTTATTGTCACAAACTATCTTATCATCTGTTGTAATTCTAATAACTGCAGAGTTCTTGCCAAAAGTATTTTTCCAAATTTATGCAAATAGATTAATTAAGTTATTTACAATTCCAGCCTATTTTTTTTATTTAATTTTTTCAATTTTCTCGGACCTTATTATATGGATTTCTAATTATGTTTTAAGGGAATTTTTTAAAACCGATAGTGATCAAGACCAATTAGTATTTTCTAAAGTTGACTTAGGCAATTATATTGATGAACAAATGGAAAATATTAATGAAAATGATGAAATTGATAATGAAATTGCAATTTTTCAAAATGCATTAGATTTTTCTGAAATAAGAGCTAAAGAAGCAATGGTGCCTAGAACTGAGCTTACATCCATTGAAATACATGACTCAATAGAAAATTTGAGTAAATTATTTATTCAAACTGGCCATTCAAAAATTGTTGTTTACAAAAACACAATTGATGATATTCTTGGATATGTTCATGCATTTGATTTATTTAAAAACCCTAAATCGATCAAATCAATTATGATGCCTATAAAGTTTATACCTGAGACTATGCTTGCTAAAGATGTTTTGAACACATTAACAAAAAAACGTAAAAGCTTTGCTGTAGTTTTGGATGAATATGGCGGAACATCAGGAATTTTAACAATCGAGGATATTGTAGAAGAGTTGTTTGGTGAAATTGAAGATGAGCATGATAATGCTGATTTAATTGAGAAAGTTTTAGACGATGATTTATTTCTTTTTTCTGCAAGATTTGAAGTAGATTACATAAATGAAAATTATAAATTAAAATTACCTTTGAGCGAGAACTATGAAACGATTGGAGGTTTAATTGTTTATCACACAGAAACTATTCCTTCTCAAAACGATATTATTAACTTGGAAGGTTATGAATTTGTTATTAATAAAGTTTCCAATACAAAAATTGAGCTTGTAACAATAAAAAAGGTCAAATGATATATGTATTTTCAAATCAATAAAAACAAAATTCTAAACCATTTTTAATAATTCAAATTAAATTGGTATTTTCGTCCACTATATTTCAATAACCTATCATAAAATTATGGCAGTATTAAACAAAATTAGACAAAGATCAATATTTTTAATTATCGTTATTGCAATGGCATTATTTGCATTTGTTGTTGGAGATGTTTTAAATAATTTAGGTTCAAGTTCTGAATCTGAATCGGTTATTGCGATTATTAATGGTGAAGAAATTGAAAGAAGCTATTTTATGAATAGAGTTGAAAATATCCAGCGCCAATCATCTGGACAACTAACCAATACTCAGGCTATGAATAGAGTATGGGATAACGAATTACGATCAAAGGTATTTAAATATCAGTATGATTTACTTGGAATATCAGTTGAGAGAGATTATATGCGAAATTTATTAGAAAAAAACCTTGGTTCGTATGATGAATTTATGAATGAAGCTGGTTTATTTGATGAATATAAATTGAATGAATTTATTTCAAATTTAAAGGCCATTTCACCTGAAACGACAACTCTTGGTGGAACTCCCGTAAACTATGAGGCCTGGACTAATTTTGAGCAAAATGTTGCCATAACAGGAATTCAACAAACTTATTTTAACATGGTTAAGGCTGGAATAACTGGAACTTTAACAGAAGGTGAAATGGAGTATCAACTCGAAAATGATAAAGTTAACTTAGAGTACATACAAATTCCATATTCATCAATTTCTGATAGCACAATTAATGTAAAACCTTCAGAAATCAAATCTTACATGAAACGCTTTCCTTTCAAGTACGAAGTTGATGCTTCACGTGATTTAGTTTTCATTGAGTTTAAAGAAGAGGCTTCATTAAATGATGAGGATTTAATAAAAGAATATTTGGAATCATTAATTTATGACAGAGAAGAATTTAATGAATCTGCTCAGTCCAATGAAAACATTACAGGCTTTAAAAATACAACGGATAACAAATCATTTGTTAACTCCTATTCTGATGATAAATTTTATGATAATTATTTATTTCGTTCATCTTTTCCTTCAAAAAATGTTGAAAACATCACTAGTCTAAGTGTAAATGGTATATATGGTCCCTATAAAGATGGGACATCATATAAATTAACTAAAATGCTTTCAACAAAAAGTATCCCTGATTCAGTAAAGGTTCGCCATATATTAATTCCGTTTATCGGATCTTTACGAGCTGACGATTCAGTAACTAGTTCGTTAGAAGAAGCAAAGTTTACTGCAGACAGCATTTATAGTGTATTGAAAAAGTCACCTTCAAAATTCAAATCTCTTTTATCTTTTTCATCAGATAAAGTAAGCAATGAAAAAGATGGAATTATCGAATTTGCATACAATGATTCCTTTGCACCGGAATTTAAATCCTTTTCATTTGAAAACCCTGAGGGCAGTATCGGAGTAGTTCTTACAGATTTTGGTTATCATGTAATTGAAGTTTTGGATCATGGTAATAAACAAAAAGCTTATAAAGTAGCTACAATTTCAAAATCAATTGAACCATCTGAAGAAACAAGAAATGAAGTTTTTAAAAATAAATCAAATTTTGAAATCGCTTTGGGTACCAGAGATTTTCAATCTTTAGCTGACGAAAAAAAGTATTCTGTGAAAAATATTAACAGTGTTAAAGAATTAGACGAAAATATCCCTGGTTTAGGCTCTCAAAGATCCATAGTTCGTTGGGCATTTGATGATGATACTGATGAAGGGGATTTTAAAAGTTTTACAACAAAAAATGGTTTCGTAGTTGTTAAGTTAGTTAATTCTAATTCTGCTGGATTAATGTCCGTTGAGAGTGGTTCTGTAACTGCTATACCTGAAATTCGTAAAGAGAAGAAGGCTGAAATTATTAAAAATCGCATCAATAGTAAGGACATAAATGATATAGCCGATAATGAAAATCAAGCTATCAAATCTGCAGTTGCTCTAAATATGAAAAACCCTACACTTTCTGGAGCAGGTCGAGAGCCCTTGGTAATAGGTACAGCTTTTGGATTAGATGAGGGAAATACTTCTGAACCAATTTCAGGCAACAAAGGAGTATATATAATTCATGTAACTAAAATTACTCCCGCAACTGAACTAAACAGCTATCAAGCTACTGCAAACAGGGTTGGTAAATCCAAAGAAAATGCGGTTAATTCTCAGTTATTTAATGCCTTAAAAGAGGCTGCTGAGATTGAGGATAACAGAGCCATATTTTATTAAGCAAAGAAGAGTTTATTTATTGCAAAAGAAAAAATTTTAGTCCTTTCTTATAAAATCATATCTTTATAATTAATGATTATCTTGTAACCCTTGTCTTTAAAATAAGAAGGATCTGTTCCAGTAGCCAAAAAGAAATCTCCACCCCAAGCCCCTAAACTTTTAATGGCTCCCTTATAGTCTGGAAAGTGAGTATTTTTTAAAGGCGTTTTCTGGATTAGCGAGGAAATCAGAAGTTCATGTTTGGTAATAATACTTTCAAAATCTTGTAATTTATCAGTTTTTATAAGGGTTTCTGTTAGTTTATTTAAAGATTTAAAATCTAACTTTTTGAAGGGCTTAGAAATTTTGTAATTAGCAATAGCCTTCCGACTGTCTTGTTTATGATTTCTATGTATAAAAAATAGCTGTTCTTTAAAAGATGGATTAAACAGTACTTTTTCAATTTTTAGAGATTTTAATTTTTTTTGGAAAGTAATAGGATAAGGGTTTTGCGCACAAGCAATGTCATAGCCACTTCCACCAAATGTAGCACCAAGTAATTTATAGGCATCTACTTTGGCCCATTGTGCTAAATTATTAATTAGTGTAGAAGAAGAACCCAAACCCCAATTTATAGGAAATTCCAAATGGCTTTTAAATTCAAGTTCTTTTTGGTCTTTAAACAAATTTGGTTGAAGTTCATTTATAACCTGAAAGCATTTGGATAACCTTTGCGAAATTGGATTTACATTGGATGGTTTGAAGTTAGGTATTGAAAGATTTGTTTCAAACCATAGATTATTTTGGTAATCAAAACTTTTCCAATTAATATTTTTTTTATTTGATTTTCTGACCTCTAAGTACTGACCAAATTTAGTAGGTAAGGCAAAAGCTTTTGCTCCGTCTAAAACAGCATATTCAGAGGATATTAGTAGTTTTCCGTGGCTGTAAAAACTTTGCATTAGGCACGCAGATTTTTAAGGGCTTCGGCTACTGCATGTTGGGAAACACTTTTGGTTTTAAAATGTATTATCAATTGTTCTTTTTCAGAAGTATTGACTTGCAATTGATTTAAAATATTGAGTAAGTGCATTTTCATATGCCCTTTTTGAATACCTGTGGTGGTAAGCGAGCGTAAAGCAGCAAAATTTTGAGCGAGTCCCGCAACAGCGACGATTTGCATAAGGTCTTTAGCAGAAGGTTTGCCTAGTAATTCCAGAGCAAATTTAACCATAGGATGTAAGGCCGTTAGTCCTCCAACAGTTCCAAGCGCAAGGGGTAGGTCTAACCAAAATCTAAAAATATTATTTTTTAAAGTTGCATGGGACAAACTTGTATATTGACCTGATTTAGCCGCATAAGCATGAACCCCAGCTTCAACCGCTCTAAAATCATTTCCAGTTGCAATAACCAGCGCATCAACTCCGTTCATAATCCCCTTGTTATGGGTTACAGCGCGAAAAGGTTCAACTTCTGCAATACGCACAGCTTGTATGAATTTTTTTGCAAATTCACTTCCTGTAAAATGCCCCTCAAGAGTTAAATCATCCACCGCACAACTAACTTCGGCACGAACAACACAGTTAGGGACATAGTTAGATAATATACTCATTACAACTTCTGGTAAGATACCATTTAAATTAGAAGCTTCTTTGGACAAAGTTTCAAAAGTTACCGCGATTTGTTCTAAACATGAATTAATAAAATTGGCACCCATAGCATCAACGGTTTCAAAAGTTACTTCGAGTTGGTAATAATGTGGTATTTTAGATGTACAATCATTGAGCTGAAAATCTAAAATACCACCTCCGCGTTTTTCCATATTCTTTGTCAAAGTAGCAGTAGCCCTTAAAAGTTTAGGTTTTAAAGCATTAAAACAGTTAACCAAAGCATTTTTTTCTCCTTTGAACATAAAGTGAACATGTCCGATTTTTTCTGTGGATATTACATTTGTTTTGAAGCCACCACGGTTCAACCAAAACTTAGCGGCGTTACTTGCTGCAGCGACCACGGAGCTTTCTTCAATAGTCATTGGAAGAGAGTAAAGTTTTTCATTAATTAAAAAATTGGGCGCAACCCCAAATGGCATATAAAAGTTTGAAATAGTATTTTCAATAAACTCATCATGCAATTGCTGCAGTTTTTTGTCTTCGTTCCAATAGGACTCCAAAACAGTTTTAGCGTGTTTTTTATTTCCAAAGTGATTAGCAATTAGCCAATTAATTTTTTCAGCTTTGGACAATTTAGAAAACCCCGATATTGATTTTTGCATGCTTGTTTATTGATGTACAAAGATACTATTCTATATATTATATGAAAGGTCAATTGTTAAATTGAGGATTAATTGCTTTGTTAAAGTGGAAATCTTATTTTTTTTTAGTAAAATTGATAATATTTTATAATTAGCACATGTTACAAAAACCCCTAATTTCAATTTTTCTTTTATCATTTTCACTTATTTCTTTCGCCCAAGGTAAAACGATTAATTTAAATGACATCTGGAATGGAACCTTCAGAACTGATCGAATGGAAGTATTGCATTCAATGAAGAATGGACGACAATACTCCGTTTTAAATTTCAATCGTTCTACTCGTTCAACATCAGTTGATCTCTATGATTACAAAACCCAGTCAAAAGTTATGGCTTTAGTCGATTCTAAAGATCTACAAGAAGTTCCTTATTTTACAAACTATATCTTTAGTGCCGATGAATCAAAAATTATTTTAGCAACTGAAGTTGAATCCATTTACAGGCGCTCTACTTTGGGAGTTTTTTTTGTATACGACATAGCATCTAAAAAGCTTCAAAAAGTTTCAGACTCTAAAATTCAAGAACCCACTTTATCCCCAGACGGCTCACAAGTCGCTTATGTGTTTAACAATAACCTTTATCTTAAAAATTTAAAAAGTAATAGCAAAAAACAAATTACTTTTGATGGTCAAAAAAATAAAATTATAAATGGTATTACTGATTGGGTTTATGAAGAGGAGTTTGCATTTGTCCGTGCTTATGAGTGGAGCTCTGATGGTAACAAAATCGCTTTTTTACGCTTTGACGAAACTTCAGTTCCTGAATTTTCAATGGATATTTATGGGCAGGATCTATACCAAACACAACAAGTTTTTAAATACCCTAAAGCAGGAGAAAAAAATGCTATTGTATCCCTTCATGTTTATGATATAGTTAAGGATTTAATCAATGAAGTCAAATTGGATCAATTTTATAATGATTATTATATTCCTCGAATTAAATGGACTTCAGATGCTTCCATATTAAGTGCACAATACATTAATCGCCATCAAAATGAATTGGATTTATGGGCCATTGACACTTCTGTTCTTACAGAAACCTCAAATCCTTGCTCAATTCTTCTTACAGAAACTGATGCTGCTTATGTTGATGTTACTAATAATTTAACTTTTCTAAAAGATAATAGTTTTATTTGGTCTTCTGAAAGTGATGGTTATAATCATCTTTATCACTATAATAAAAATGGCAAACTAATCAAACAATTGACAAACGGAAATTGGGAAGTGACCGAATATTATGGTTGCGATCAAAAAAATAAACGTATCTATTACCAGTCAGTTGAAAATGGTTCTATCAATAGGGATATTTATGCGGTTGATTTAGATGGAAAAAATAAAAGTCGCCTTTCTAAAAATACCGGCACCAATGCCGCTGCTTTTAGTGCTGATTTCACCTACTACATCAATACATTTTCAAGTGCTACTAACCCTCCGATTTACACCCTAAATAGGAGTTCGGATGGCCAGGTTTTAAAAACGATCAAAACTAATGATAGATTGGTTAAAAAATTAGCAGATTATGACATTTCTGATAAGGTTTTTAGTACCATTTCAGTCAATGGAAACGATCTTAACATGTGGACGCTCAAACCCAAAGGTTTTGATCCCAATAAATCCTATCCCATGCTGATGTATCAATATTCTGGACCTGGCTCCCAAGAAGTCGCTAACAGGTGGAATGAATCTAATGACTATTGGCATCAAATGTTGTCGCAGCAAGGCTATTATGTGGTTTGTGTTGATGGCCGTGGCACTGGTTTTAAAGGTTCTGATTTTAAAAAAGTAACTTATATGAATTTAGTTAAATACGAAACAGAAGACCAAATTGCCGCCGCCGAGAAATTATCAAAATTGCCTTATATAGACAAAAGTCGTATCGGTATCTGGGGATGGAGTTTTGGTGGTCAAATGAGTACGAATTGTTTGTTAAAGGGTAGCTCCATTTTTAAAATGGCTATTGCCGTGGCTCCTGTTACCAATTGGCGTTTTTATGATACGATTTACACAGAGCGTTATATGCGAACTCCTCAAGAAAATGCAGCTGGTTATGACGATAACTCACCCTTTAATTATCCTGAAAAATTAGAAGGCGATTATTTATTGGTTCACGGATCTGGGGATGACAATGTTCATTTGCAAAATACAATGCGAATGGTCGAGGCGCTTGTACAGGCTGATAAACAATTTGAGTGGGCTATTTATCCTGATAAAAACCATGGAATTTATGGCGGAAATACCCGCTTACATTTATATAGTAAAATGACCAATTTCCTTTCAAAAACATTAGGCGATAAAATTTTAAGTAAACAAAATTAAAACGTAAATTACCTTTTTTTAAAAATAAATTATGGCAACAAAAACTTTAGAAAATCAGAAACAAATTTTTGGGCATCCCATAGGACTTTATGTTCTTTTTTTAACAGAAATGTGGGAGCGTTTTTCTTATTATGGCATGCGTGCAATTTTAGTCCTTTATCTTGTTGCTGAAACAGCTTCCGATAATCCAGGGTTAGGTTGGGCAAATGAAAGTGCTATCGCACTTTATGGTTGGTACACCATGTTTGTTTATGTTGCCTCTATTCCGGGTGGTATTGTAGCTGATAAAATTTTAGGTCAAAAAAAATCAGTTTTTGTTGGCGGGATACTTCTTGTTGCAGGACACAGTGTACTCGCAATTGAACAAATGTGGGCATTTTATTCAGGTTTGATTCTTATTGTAATGGGAGTTGGAATGCTCAAACCAAATATTTCAACAATGGTTGGCGGATTATACTCTAAAAATGAGCAAAACAAACGCGATATGGGTTTTTATATTTTTTATATGGGAATAAATTTAGGAGCTGCTGTTGCCGCTTTAGCCGTTGGTTACGTGGGTGAAAATATTGGCTGGCATTATGGTTTTGGAATGGCTGGTTTCGGAATGTTATTGGGTCAGTTGACTTATTGGTATGGTCAAAAGTATTTAACACATGTTGGAAATCTCGTTGTTGACGAAAGATCATCTGAAGAAAAAGATCAAACTCAAAATTTATTTTTAGCAATTTTCAATTATTTAAATTCAATTATTGGTTTTATTATTACCATACTTATTGGACTTGCTATTTGGTTTATTGGAGGGTCATGGTCATATGGTCTTTTGGTGATTGGTTTAGCATTTGCTGTTGGCGTTGGAATTGTTGTTTATAATGATGGAAATAAAATTGAAAAAGACAGAATTTTAGTAACTTATCTTTCATTTTTAATTATCATAATATTCTGGGGTGCTTTTGAGCAAGCAGGCGGCTTACTGAATGTTTACACTTATCAAAAAACAGATTTATCTCTAGGAGACTTTATGGTGCCTGCAAGTTGGTTTCAATCTGTAAATGCTATTTTTATTTTAATATTTGCCACTATTGTTGGTAGCTTTTGGGTCTGGTGGAAAAATAGAAATAAAGAATCGTCTTCATTATTTAAAATGGCCATTGGTGTCATTATTATGGGTTGGGGCTTCTTTTTTATGTCAGCAGCTTCCATGGAATATGAAAGCACTGGGTCTTCGGCAATGTACTGGTTGGTTTTTGCTTATTTGTTCCACACTTTAGGAGAACTATGTGCCTCACCAGTGGCCTTATCCTTTATTACGAAACTTGCACCTGAACGTTGGATGGCATTTATGATGGGTGCCTATTTTGCTGCAACTGGATTGGGTAATAAAATCGCAGGTCTTTTAGGCGAATCAGCCTCACAATTTGGAGAGTTTACAATATTTACAGGAATTGCAATATTCTGTACTATTTTTGGTATTTTGGTTATTTTAATTATTAAACCTCTCAAAAGGCTCACTCACAGAGCGGAAGATATTAAATTAGAATCTTAAAAAAAAAAAAATGAGTACAGCAGTTGATCACCTTTTCAAAGATAAAGTTCTCGGACATCCGGCGGGGCTTTTTGTATTGTTTTTCACAGAAATGTGGGAGCGTTTTTCATATTATGGAATGCGGGCATTACTTGTTATGTTTTTCACCGCTTCTCTAATGGATGAAGGTTGGGGATGGCCAAGAGAATATGCTTATGCTATTTTTGGAACCTACACTTCTCTAGTATATTTGTCAACTCTTTTAGGTGGTTATTTTGCAGATAAAATTATTGGATATCGTTATGCTGTTGTTATTGGTGCATTACTCATGACACTTGGGCATGGTTCAATGGCACTTGAAACCCCGTTTTTTATATACACAGGACTTACGTTTTTAGTTTTTGGTAGTGGTTTTTTTAAACCAAATATGACTTCTATTATTTCACAAATGTATAAAGGTAAGGATAGTCAAAAAGATGGCGCATATACTATTTTTTACATGGGTGTTAATGCCGGTGCATTTCTAGGAATTTTATTATGTGGTTATTTAGGTGAAAAAGTAGGATGGCGATGGGGCTTTGGTCTCGCAGGGATTTTTATGTTTTTTGGTTTATTACAATTTTGGTTTGCTCAAAATATTTTTGGGGATATTGGAAAAAAACCGATTAACTTAGAAAATAGTACTGAACCAGTATTGGATAGTGAGCCTAAATTTAATCCTTTTACAAACCTTCAATTAACCATTATTGGTATTGCGTCTTTCTTGGGATTAGCATGGATTTTAAATGATCCTGTTTCTAAAATTTCAGAAGGAACCTATAATTTATTTGATTTTGAAGTATTTGGGTCTTCAGGATCTAATGCAGCAATAATTACTGCTCTAGTGTTGTTTGTTTTATTATTATTCATACGTATTCCTCGTTATGATAAGATTACTAGAGATAGAATGTTGGCTGTCATTTTTTTCGCTTTCATAACAATTTTCTTTTGGGCAATTTTTGAGCAAGCTCCGAGTAGTCTAACAATTTTTGCTAAAGATTATACTCAGCGAATTCTTGAAGGGAATGCCGCTAATATATTTAAGATAATAAATTCCTTGATGACTATAATACCTCTTGGAATTATAACTTGGGTTTTAATTTTATTATTTCAAAAAACATTTTCCAAATATTCCCTTTCTAATGTAATATTGGCTTTAAGTTTTGTTATTATTTGGGGAATCGCTATTTGGATGTTGAATACCGAATTTGATAAAGAAATTGCTGAGGTACCTGCATCATGGTTTGGCGTTTTAAATTCATTATTTATTATTGCTTTTGCCCCTTTATTTTCTAAATGGTGGGGGAGTAAATACAATCCTAATGCAAATATGAAATATGCTATTGGAATGGTACTTTTAGGTATCGGAATGGCATGTGTAGCTATTAGAGCTTCAGATATTCCTGTTGGAGCTGAGACTGCATCGGTTAGTATGATTTGGTTAATAATGGTTTACTTTTTTCACACTATGGGAGAGCTCTGTGTGTCACCAGTTGCATTATCTTATGTTAGTAAATTAGTTCCTGGTAGAATGATAGCAATGATGTTTAGCATATGGTACCTTGCTGTTGCGATAGGAATGAAACTAGCTGGTGTTTTTGGCGAAGCCTCTGAAGGTATTGCTGAAGAGCGCGGTTTAAGTTATTTTTTCTGGATATTAACAGCTGTAGCGGTTGGGCTTGGTGTTCTATCCGCAATTTTATATCCGGTTATAAAAAAATTAATGCATGGTGTTAAATAATTAAAATTCAATTTAATTTGATTTTTCAAAAAGAAATAATCTTACCACAATATTCAAGAGGATTTCATTTAATTACAGAAAACATTTTGAATGAAACACCAATAAAAAGTGGTATTGTTCATGTTTTTATCAAACATACATCAGCAAGTTTAACTATAAATGAAAATGCTGACCCTAGTGTTAGGGCAGACTTTGAGACACATTTTAATAAATTAGTTTCAGAATATGATCAACATTACACTCACACTCATGAAGGTCCTGATGATATGACTTCTCATATAAAGAGTAGTATTCTGGGGTCATCAGTTAGTTTTCCAATTAAAGATGGAGTTCCACAATTAGGTACTTGGCAAGGAATTTACCTTTGTGAACATAGAAACAGAGCTAATTCTAGGAAAATATTTATTACATTCATAGGAGATTAAATTTTGGGCATGAGAAAATTAGTAGTATTTTTATTTTTATCAACTGTTTCATATGGGCAAGAGATTAATTGGATTACTATGGATGAGGCTGTTGAACGTCAAATAAAAAATCCAAAGAAAATTATTATTGACATGTACACTAACTGGTGTGGTCCCTGTCGCATGTTAGATCGAAATACATTTTCAAATAAAAAGTTAGCTGAGTATGTTAATTCTAATTTCTATGCTGTAAAATTCAATGCTGAAGGTAATGAAATTGTCCATTTTAAAGGTCAAAAGTTATCAAATCCAAATTATGATCCAGCAAAATCTAGACGTAGAAATAGTCAGCACCAACTCGCTCAATATTTTGGTGTGAGATCATATCCTACAATTCTATTTTTAGATGAAGAAGGGCAGTTTTTAGCTCCGATTCCAGGCTATAAACCGCCTAGTAAATTAGAGTTATTTTTAAAGCTTTTTGGGGAAGACCTCTACAAAACCTTAGATAGTCAAGAGGCTTTTAATTCATATAAGAGATCATTTAAGCCAAGTTTTTCTCCCTAAATCAGCGATTTAAATACTAAACTTGCAACTTTTTCGCTTGCACCTTTACCTCCTAATTTTTTTTGTAATTTTTCATAATCAGATTTTAGTTCACTTTCTCTAAATGGAACCAATATTTTTTTTAATTCTTTAGTGAGGTTTTTTTGATTCAGCTTATTTTGAATTAACTCACAAACAACTTCACGATTCATTATTAGGTTTACTAATGAAATGAAATTTAATTTAACTAGTCTTTTACCTATTTGGTAAGATATCCAACTAGATTTGTAACAAACAACTTGGGGAACTTTAAATAAAGCAGTTTCTAAAGTTGCAGTGCCAGAGGTGACTAAAGCTGCTTTTGAGAAGTTAAGTAAATCATAAGTGCTATTATTTACAAATTTGACAGATTTTGATTTGATGAAAGATTTATAAAAAAAATTATTTTGACTAGGTGCTCCCGCGATTACAAATTGATATTCAGGAAAATCATCAATAATGGAAAGCATAATTTTTAACATTTTTCTTATTTCTTGTTTTCTGCTACCAGGTAATAATGCAATAATTGGTTTTTTAGAAAGATTATGGCCCCTTATAAAATCTTGTTTTATTAACTTTTTCCTAGAAGATATGGCGTCAATTAGCGGGTGTCCAACAAAGTTAACCGGCATTTTATGTTTTTTTTGATAAAACGCCTGTTCAAAAGGAAGAATTACATACATATGATCAATATCACGCTTAATTTTTTTAATTCTGTTTTCTTTCCATGCCCATATTTGAGGAGAAATGTAGTAGTGGGTTTTTATACCTTTGGA
>Ga0115013_10001598_pt1 | contig 13016 bp, 4 predicted proteins | sample SouAtlMetagenome_2_FD_88686 | JGI IMG/M metagenome (GOLD analysis project Ga0115013, IMG submission 88686) | Marine eukaryotic phytoplankton communities from Atlantic Ocean - South Atlantic ANT15 Metagenome | ecosystem: Environmental > Aquatic > Marine > Oceanic | place: South Atlantic Ocean...
AGCAGCACCAGCCTTGCGCCAGCCACAAGCCACTGGGTCAGAGCCCACCCTGAGTGCCCCCTTGTTCTGGCAATGACGGGGCCCCATAAATACAGCCCCCTGGGGTTGTGGGCCAGAGCATGGGGGCATGGGCCATTGGGCAGCCTGGTGGGGTGGGCTAGGCTGGGGCCCAGCGCAGCTTTGGCCCCGCACCTGTGGCAACCTGCCCTGCCCTGCCACCCGCCTGGGGACTCACCCACATGGCCTCGCAGCAGTGGGGGCAGGCAGCAGGCAGAAGCCACCATGCGGTTGAAGAGGCCCCACAATGAGGAGGAGCTCATAGAGGCGATGCCCACTTGTAACTAGTACTACCTACTGTACTAAACTCCTGGATGCGCTTCCATGATTCAGAACAGAATAAATTCTCGTTTCACAGAATTCTTTTTTCACAGCGATGACATCTCTTTGCTATCTCCATCTATTCCATCTTTCTTCATGGTGACTGAATGCCGAAATTTTTATTTCTACAGGCACTGACGATTGGTTGTTTTTTTCTCACACACACAACGAAATGGAATTGCGAGCTCTCGGTTTCTGCGGTGTTGATGATTCCGTGCATCCCCACCAGCTGGCAATCTACGCACATTTCTATCCCACGGTCGAATTCGGAATACTCTTTCGTCCCGACAAGGAAGGTCAGCCACGGTATCCATCGAAGCAATGGGTTGTAAGTCTGGTCGAAACCGTCCAAAGAAGCCAAAAAAATAGCCAGAGTCCAATGAAATTGGCCGCCCATCTATGTGGACAACGTGTCGACGAGGTATTGAGAGGAGAGGATTCTTTCGTTCAGAATCTTTCCGACTGGGGCTTTGGGAGGATCCAGGTCAATGCTACCGCCGTCAATGGTGTAGACACGTCTGTCTTTGTCAAACAACCCAGGAAGGTGGTGGAAGAATTTCTGTCGGTCACCAAAAGGCACCCTGAAATCGAATTCATTCTGCAGAAAAACGAGGAAACGAGGCCGTTGTGGTTTGGCGTTCTAGAACACTTGACTGTGGAATCAAATTTTCCTTCCAACATTTCCATGCTGCACGACGAATCCAAGGGCACGGGGGTCCTCCCTGAGGTATGGCCAATGATATACCCCGATACTCCCTACCAAATTGGATACGCGGGTGGGATTGGACCCTCCAACGTGGCGGTGGTCCTTTCCAAGATACAAGAGGCGGCGCACTCCGAAAACCGCGTCTGGATCGACATGGAGAGCTCCCTGCGGAGTCAGAAAAACGGAAAGGACGTCTTTGACCTCGATAAGTGTCACCAAGTCATTCTGGAGGTCTGTCAAACAGGATTTCTTTCGCATCCGCCCTTTCTCCGATATGGAAACCTAGAAATCAAATAACGAAATTGCATAGCTAGAAAGAATAGAGAAAAAAGGATCATCACATTGTAATTTTCGTTTGAAAAGCGCATTTAGGAATCGTATCATAATCAGATGTATACATATGTTCTAGTATCTTAGTGTTATAATTATAATGCCAACTTCGGTGCAAGAATTGCACTGAAGGAATGATTGTAGTGAAGCTTTTGGATCCATTCGAGTTTCCTTCCTTTCGGTATACTATTATTCTAGAAATTGTCTCTCTCGCTGCTTTTCTTGGAAATCATCGGCGAAAGGCACTCTTTCCGTTGCGTCGACTGCCCGAAAAGAATGCATCACCCGAATTCATTCGTTTCTCCCGGCGCTGGCGTTCGATTTCTTTGCGGACCTTCCAGGCACGCTGGACGAACGGGCGGACCTGAGATTGCAGGCCTTCCCACACGGAAGCATCGATAATTTCTTTCAAGCGACCCTCCACCAGGGAAGATGACGTCTGATATTGCTGTTGTTGTTCCTCGTTCTCGAGGTTGGCGGTCAGGTGGGCCTTGTCGGCAAACAGCTCAAAGATCTGATCGTCGAGCTTCAAGAGTTCTTTCTTGTCCTTGTTCACAAAACTCCCTTTTAGCCCGTGCAAGACGAGGTCTGCCCCCAGGAGGACGCAGGCTTGCTCGGCAATCTGTTGGATGTACGATGGGGTAGATTGAAGGAGCGAAGACTGTTGGTGGCACCAGCGCAAAATCAGAATGTAGTGTCCCGTTGATAGATATGTGGGAGCGCTTTCAAAATCGTCCATCGATTCTGGGGCCGATGTCAGCAGAGAAGTCGATGGCGTTCGTGTCGACTTGTCTTCCATGCCGGCAAGCTGGGAAGCCTGAACAATTTCCTTTCGTCCGTCCAAAATATCGAAATCGTTTCCCTCTTCTCGAATCACCTGGACTTCCCATGTTCGAGCAAACGTGTCAATCTTTACGACTCTTCCAAATCGCAAGCATTCATAATTCGATGAATCGACAAGCATGCTCTGGCCAATGTTGGGTCGATATCCAATCACAATGCCAGGTTGTACCAAGTTCATGCTGTCGATGGACCTATCCGCATCCGGAAACATGTAGAACGATTTCGAAATTGCGTGTGTTCGCAACACAAGGGAAAGTGCCTGGCAGACAAATTTTGCGCTCGAGCGAACAAGATCACCAGAAAACCGATTGGTGACGGTATCTCGACAGATTTGCTCCGACTTGGACTGGTGAGTCCGTTTTTGAGCAAGGGCCTTTAGATGATCGGGGACAATCGTAGCTGCTTCGAAATCTTCTTGGGAGATTTGCTCAAGGCGTCCAGCTGCATAGTTAGATAGCCTCATGGCTTTCTGTGTAGCCGTGGGGATTCCAATTGATGACAACAATGAACGTCGAAGTTGGCCTATGGGAGGCATTGTAAGGTCTTCGTAGCAATCTTGATCTGTAGAAGCATACTCATCGAGCGCCGCAAACAATTCACAGGATGTTCCAACGGCCGCAAGAAAATTGCCAAGACCCACCAGAGCGATTTTTGAATACTCTAAGAATTTCTGGCACAGGTCGATATTTGAATTGACAAAGGAAGTTCTCACGTTGCGCTTGCTTAGCTCAGCAATCAATGACACTAATATCTTCGCCTCGTCCAGGGCAAATCGGGTCATCTTTGACGGCTTCACACATGATGCTAGGCACACAAGAAGTGGTTCTTCGTAGACTCGCAAAAACTCAATCGACATGTCCAGGAATCTAGCACCAATACTATCTTGTCCTTCCTGATTTAAATAGTGGGATGATGTCCTGACACAAGCACCCATTACTTGCATAGAAGATAACCAGATCTCATGCACCGGGTCTTCGGATACTGTGAGCGATGATGTTTGATTCGACATTGTAACTACTTCCCTATTGAAAACGTAGCCCCTCCTAGGCTGAGCACGATTTAAGTCTTGTAGCGACCACGTGTCTTTACGTAAGTTGAACAGGGGATTTCGAACAGCCAGCTGGGATAATTCTATTCCATGCAAATTCTTAATCATTTCGGGATCATTTGTATCAGCGATGGCATGCAGTAGATTGAAGACTGCTTCGATTACATCTAAAATTTCTCTATCCTCTACCGAAAGGTCCGAGTTTGTAGAAGACGATATATTGTTTGCAACCGAAGTCGAAAGAAATGTTGCGTATTGCATCAATAGCGTCAGGACTTCGTACTCGTGAAATGAATTCGAGAGCATAGATGAGTACGAAGCGGTGCTTGACTTATCTCCCTGGTATCCAATCACGAGAAGTGTCAATAAGCAGGCGCATGACCGAATCATGGTTGTGTTCGCCTTTTCGCAGATGTTCTCTTGGTTACATATTCGCGAAAATGCCTGAATAAATTTACAGTGCATCAGGCACAAAGACTGATAAATATCACCTTGTTCACCTAGGTCAGGACGGCTATTTTCACACTTTTCAATCAACCCGCACACCACTATAACACAGCTCAGGAGCGTTTGCTGGTGCTTGCAGTAGTTTCTAACAAGGTCTCTATGTGCAGGTTCTTCGATCACGGTGGGGCAAGCAACATCCTGTAAGCTCCCCGTTGCCGTAGCTAGCGCTCTGGCGATGTTTAGCAACTCCTCAAGGGGAAAGCGATCGAAGGCTCCGATCTCCAACTGAAATAACAGTAAATCACCAAGGCAATTCGACATGGCACATATTTCTTGGCTCATGAACGGCGTAGAAAACTCGGTCTGAGCAGAAGCACCTCCAGAAAGATTATCCTGCAAAATATATAGAGTGTCAATTGTTAGATTTTTGAGGATATCCAAGTTCGGACCTGTGATCACACCATCATTCGAATAATGAACTTTAAATACAACGATTTCCTGAAATTTTTTCCAAGATTTCATCACGTGTAACTGCGCTGTTGTCAGGTGCTGTAGTAGCGAAGCTTTTTCCACTGCGTTATAAATGATTTCAAAATCCTCGTTGCTATCATCATCTCCTACATTACGAATACAAGTCAGCCAACGTGCGAGGGAATACGTATCAAACGCGTTTTCTCTCCGATAGAAATCGTCTGGTTGAATATTGCTCGCCAATGCTGGGAAGGATGACAACAAAGAGACGACACTTTGATCTTGAAGTCGTAGATTTCGGCCAATCTCCAATATGTCTTTTGTGCTCATCACTGCCAGCGCATAAGTATTCGATTGTAGCAATCGTGTTGATTTCGAGAACCCCGTCAATATACCGAGCGTTGCTGCCGTATTCGGATTCTCTTTGAATGACTCGTATACGTGGGAGTTAGCAAGGATTTCTAGGGCCGAAGTAACATAAGACATGGCCGAGACACGTCCAAGTTCTGTTGCGTTTGATATTGCGATTCGATCTTCTAGATTATTGGAGTTAGCGTAATTCGTCACGAATTTTCCCAGTTCCAATATGAAAGATGAAGATTGCCGATCCATTTCCTTGCGAAGGTTTGATTCTGTAGTGTCAGTGGCCTTTCCTTTCGAAAGAATTCGCGTAGTATTCCAGAAGGTTGAGAGCACATTGAGGCACCCAGAAGCTATTCTCATTTGAAGGATACAACCATCAGTTGCAAAAATATTTCCAGATCCAGTGAAATCGAGGACTCTGTTGGCATACTGGGCGCCTTCTACTAGCTTGCCCAAAAGCCCCGAATTGTCTCCTCCCAAGCCCAAAATCGCATGTGCCACGACAGGTGCAGATGCGACGCAGAATGAGAGAATCTGTAGACATAAGAATGTGCTCTTATGGTACCCTTGGTTGTTTTCTGCAAGCACTTTTGAGTTGCCCTCTACCCCTGTGAGCTCAATTCCGAGCTCGATAATATCCTTCAGAAGGGACGAAAAGCGAGTAGATTGGACAATCGTTCGCAGAAGCATAGATGCGGCAAGCCCTCCCTTGGGAGTTGTCAGTCTTAGATGGACAAGGCAGGCATTCAAGAAGTTTAGCATATCTGGTAGAGCTAGAATGGAATCTTCATTTCTTGATTTATCTTCCTTAGCTTTTTGGATGTGCATATAGGGCAGTAAGAGGTCAAAGGTGGACACTCCCAAAGATTGCCAAAGAGCCGACATTCGTGCGTCCGCATGGCATTGTATGGGCATCGGCGCTAACGTGCACAGTAATCGCTGGGGACTGAAGTTGGTGACAACATCTTTCGCCTCACCCGATAGAGGAAACTCTGAAGGGACGACGCCCTCGCCCAGGTGGGATTTTGCCATGTCTTCGACGCTCGCAGCCCATTCTGAGAGCAATCGGATCGCCGATCTAGAAGCGTCAAGAATGGCCACACCGTCCAGGTTACTTCCTGTGATCCAGCCACGCGCCCGAATAGCAGGGAGATCAAAGTCTTCCGAAGTCATTTTTGACAAAAATTCTAATGTTTTGAATTTCGATAGGTTGGCACCGGAAGAGTGGCCCTTGTAGGCAGATGACAAGGAATACCAAGCCCCGTACTTCTTGGTTGCCTCGGAATCTTCGTCTTTTGCGACCTCTTCCGCTATAGCTTGATCAAGAATCATCTCTTCCATTTTCAAGACGAGCCCAAGCGATACAGGAGCTGTGGCAAAATATACCAAGACCTCGCCCAGACCATTGCTAGTGGCCAACGTATGAATCAATGATTCACGGAGTTTCGTTGCCCCATCCCGTATCATGTGTGATGAATGTAGGTTGATGATAGGTCTGAGTCCCTTCATAAAATTTGATAGTGAACGGAATACAATATCAGCAGTTTCTACCGATGCCGTAGAAATTCTCGTCGTGGCTAGGCTGGTCATGGAGGTCAACAAGCCTGCCCCGAGACTCTGCAAGAATGAAAGAGTCATAATATAACCATTAGCAACACCTCGTTGGGAATCGCTAAATGATACTTGGCCCATATGACCAATCAGTTCTTTCAGCACCAATATTGCCGAATGCGACAAGGGCTCTTCATGCGTCCATATATAAGGAACCAATCGTGAGGTAGCAGAATCGCCAATTCCACCAGTTTGATCTATAAACTGTTGAGCCATCGGGATCGCCCATTCTTTTGGAGCCCCTACGAGTAAGTTTGCAATGGTTCCCAACACGTTTTGAGTAATTTTGCTATCGGTAGTACTGTTGAAGAGCGACATTAGGAGGACGGGACCTTCATAGGTTTCGGTAGACATGCCTGATGACGATTCAAGCGACCTACGCATCACTGCAATACAGGTCTTCGACGAGGAGGCAATCTTGGTCAATCCTTCGATAGATTCCAATACAAGTATCACATTTTCTAGAGCATTAGTATCTGAAGATGCTCTTTGATCAGTTACACAGTACTGAAGGGCAGTTCGAATCATATCTGGTGGCAACATTTCGATCATGGTTTCGACGAGAGCTGACGTGTGGCAGAGCACAGAGAGCAATTGGAAGAATGGAGCAGTCGCTGCTAGAAATTCTTCTCTCGGGATTTGGCCATTGATGAATTGAGAAAGGTACTCTCGACTGAGGTTGTAAGAAGCGTCCATCAGGCGACAAATCGGAAATTCGGATGGGAGCATTGTGACGTTGCGACTGAATCGGTTGCGTGTCTCGTTGTTAGAGCTCAGATAAGCTTCCCATGATTCCCAATATTGCTTGCAAAGAGGTTCGTTGTTTCGAAAGACTACTGCTACTAGCTGGCAGAGCAACCCGATATTCTCGCAAGAATTCGTGCGATCGATGGCCAAAAGATTTTCGGAAAAGCTGCTTATGGATGCGGCAAGAATCTCTCGAGCAATACTGGTGTATGCAACAATATCTGCTGAAATCATATTGCGGGTTACTTCTGCTGTGGATTCAGCAGGATTCACTGGTGCTCCAAGCATTAGGACTTGATTTCGTCTTCCCGGTGTTAGCTGCCAGTCGTACAACACCGCATGATCCACCAGAACCGAGGGATCCGAAAGAGCATCTCTTGTGAGGCTCGCAATCACATTTTTGAGGCACTCAAACGCCCCACCCTTGTCATTTGCACTATTGACAAGTTTCTCTCCAATATCCCGGAGTATCTTTTTGGATTTATTTCCTCCCCAGAGCGGCAATTCGGGAGCACTCCCGGAAACATCCTTTTGATTATCGTTGGCCAAACACAGCAAAAGCCCAAAGGAAAGAAGAGCCAGAGACACTGATGGTTCATTCGATTGGTTTGATCCATCAAATTCGACCAAAAGATATGCGAGGCCTTGCAGTCCCTTGATGGTATCTACGGACCCAAAACCCTCGATGAGCGGGTGGCTCTTGGTCCAGCTCTCGTAACTGATCGGCGCTCCCCTCTTACCCACAGACTCGACCTCGGGGGACTCAAAGGCCCTCCACAGTGCCATGCACTCTGCACAAACGAGTCCTGCAAGCTGGTGCCAACGAGCATCTCTGCTCGATGTATGCCCAGAAAGTGACGAGTCATTGAAAAAGGCCGTCACCAAGATGCTGAAATCCTGCCGATGGATACCCCCATCTATACGCTGATAGAGAAGTGCCAGTAGGCCCTCCATAGCCTGGGTTCGTTCTCGGGTTTTCTGTGCTACTAGTTCGGCGAAGAGATCGACACCAAATTGCGCAGAGGTCACAGAGTTGTTCCTCCTGTTGTTTATGGTGCTATAGGAGCCGGTGAGGCTGTTGGCTGGCTCGAGGTCTTCCCGCTTTGGTGTTGGATCTGGTATACAGGCAACAACCAACAAATTCTTGAAGAGACCCCGCTTGTTCTTTCGTGTTGTTGATTCGATGCTTGCATCCAATGGATCTAGCAATGTCTGGGTAGTGACCGCTTGGATGGGAGACGTGATATCCTGTTCGAGGCGAAGGCATTCCGCCAAGACGGACAAACGTGCGGACCGCTGCTTGTGGTGGTAGGCCACCGTCTTGGCAAGCAATTCGCGGGTCCCCAAGAGAGAAGAAAAATTATCATTCGAAGAATCTTTATTGGTGGCAGAAGTAGCACCAGTCCCCGGTGCAGGTTCTCCCGCGGTGTCTACCGATCGAAGGGCTCCCATAGTCACCTGAACCGCCCTTTGGTTGGAAAGCCCAAGCAGGGAAGTGACTGCCGTTAAATGTTTTTTGCCACCATCGCTTTGAAATGCCTCTGGAAGAGAAGAGCTATCTCCTGATGAAACATTGGCTTTTGACGCTGCCACTGTTTGGTACGATTCGTTGTCGCCGACGATGGTCTTGCCACTTTGCTTCACGACGCTTTCCCAATAGGTGTTTTTATCCTCACTACTGCCGCTGCTACTGGTTCCAGTGTGGTTCCAATCCTCCCGCAATCGATCAGCTAGGCTGGAAAGAAGCGGTTTCAGGCTGCTCGAGTCGGTTTCGTCACCCGACGAAAAGGATACTAGCTTCTTCCAGGTTTCTTCGTCATCGTCCGCGAAGACATTTTTGTTGGCATTACCGTTTGTGCTAGTGCTATCGTTTTTGACATTGGTATTAAAAGCAGTACTTCTTGCATCGCCTTTTCCTCCGCTATTCTCATCCTTCTTTGGGGCAGCTGCACCAAAGTTGACGTTGAATGTTGCAGTACTTTTTGCATCGCCTTTTCCTCCGCTATTCGCATCGTTTTTCGGGGCAGTCGCACCAGAGTTGAATGCCGTAGCAGTACTTTTTGCATCGCCACTATTCTCACCCGTTCTGGGGGTATTCACACCAAAGTTGAACACCATGTTGGTTGGATTTCCTTCCTACGCTTGGATGCGAGTGAAACTATGCTTTCGGTTGTTTTTCCCTCTGTCTGTTTGAAGAATTGAGCCAATGCTGCTTGAGATGTATATGGTGGTGGTTTTACTGTCCTATCATTGATGACTAAGTGTGCGTTTTTGTTTTACTATGGCTTGGTTGTTTGATTATTGTTGGAGCTTCGTCCAGAGCAACAATCGTCAAGCTTTTGACTGATAGCAATGGGTTGGATCTGATTTGAACAGCCGGCCTCGGGCCAAGTGCTCGCAGCAGCCTGTAATAATCACGAGATACTGCGGTAGAAAATAAATAATGATGCTCGTGCCTGTACTTCGTTCGAACGAAGGGATTCAAATTACATAGTAGTCCTAGGTATTCAGCATATGTAGTTTAATATTGAATCTAAGCCAAAGAATATGTAAGCCAATGAGGAGCTTGGTGGAAAAGTGAAATCGTCGTGATAGTAAGTAAGAAGAAAAACGAACTAACACTGGGAGGACTCGGGATCACTCGATAGGAAGCATATACTCTCCATAGGAGAAACGCTCCTACGGTATACACCATGGAAGATCCTCCTCGGAAACGTCGTCGGCGAACATCGATCATTGTTGGGGTGGTAGTTGGGATCGCAATCCTTTCCATAAGTTTGGGCGTAACGCTACGACCACAGTCGCCGTCTTCTTCGGTTTCGGACAATACTTTCAACGTTGAGGGGAATGCGACTTCGTCGTCGAACTCCACTGTCTCCTCGGCCGTTTTTACTGTGGAGGCCTCTTTCGAGTTGTTGGAGACGGTTCCCCACGATTCCGACGCGTTCACGCAGGGCTTGGAGCTGATCCGCATCAAGGATCCCTCTTCGACTACGGAATCGTGGTTGTTTTCGGATGCCTACTACCAATCCACCGGTCAATACGGCAGCAGTAGTCTTCGCAAGGTCGACTTGAGAACAGGCGAGGTCCAGCAGCTTCGGCCGCTGGAGAGTTCCTATTTTGGGGAGGGAATGACGAGTTTCGACAACGGAAACAAATTAATTCAGATCACCTGGAAGGCCCAAACTGCTTTTGTCTACAACACCACTTCCTTTGATGTCCTGGAAGTCCTTTCATACACCAACACCAATGGACAAGGATGGGGGATCTGCCACGTGGATGACCGCAATATATTCTACGTGACAGATGGGACGAATTACCTGCACACCTGGGACGAAAAAACCTTTGAGTTGTTGGGAAAGGTGCCTGTGATCATGCGTTCCGAGGAAAGCGCGTCAGCTAGGCCTGTGGATAGGTTGAACGAATTGGAATGGGACTTTCACAGCCGAACCGTTTTGGCCAACGTTTGGAAGGAAGACTTCATTGTACGAATCGATTCGTCCACAGGCTTTGTCACCCATCGGTACGACCTGTCCTCCTTGTACCGCCCGTTCGATGCAAACGTTCTCAACGGAATTGCCATCACGGGCGTCCCCAATGAAATCTGGGTCACCGGCAAGTATTGGCCAAACATGTATCGAATTCGATTGACCGACCAAACGGTATGATGGTCCCAATATGAGATGACGACGATAGCCGGAAGGTTTCTGGCTGTTCTATGCAAATATGTATGGACTCCTTTTCCATTATATTTACGTCATAGAAAGTAGATGCAGCCGAACAGACTGAAAAAAGACAACTATTTACTTTTCCATAGGCAGGAGCAGGAGACCCGTTTATTCCTCCACGGTTCTGTAGGATAGTTCAAAGAACACGTTTGATAGTTCACTGTAACGGTAAGGGGCATCATCAGAATCCATGTCATGGTCATGTGTAGCTGTGACTAGACAAGAACTTCTCATCGAACATGAAGAGCCTTTGTTCTAGCTACTTTCCTGGACATTTCCAGCCTTTCTTCTGTCCACAGAGTCCAAAGGCCACCCAAGCTCCATTTGACTCGAAATCAAATGCCCACAAGTCAAGAATGTTTCTTTAGAAGATCGAGCTGCGGTGCCTTCTCTCTGCATTGAAGTGACACACAATGGACACAGGAATGCTGACGGTGATTGTGCGGACTTTGCCCTGTGAAACTCGACGAAGTCAATCTACAATGTTAACTTTGGGGTTCAATTGTTGATGACATCAGATTTCATCATAGGGCGCGTGACAGACAATTGTTGCTGCATGGTTTATGCCTATTACTATTATTCACTATTCTACAAGCAACATCTTTATCGAACAATGGTCAAGTCTCTCGAAGTAGCAGCAAGAATGGCCATTTGCCCCATGTCCGAAGCAATTGACAAGAATTCAGTGGTTCGAATGCACAAGGGCACGCAGATAGATTGAAACTAATTCTTAGCCTATTAGTTCATGGGTTTGCATTCGAATTTCTTGTTATTCCACTTGCAATCATCACGCTGTTCACAAGTCTCCTTCTTTTGTTTTTTGACGCAATTACTGGGATCTTTCGCCAAACATTGAAATTCGAACGATGTTGCTTTGCATTTGGATTTCTTTTGCTTCCACACGCATCCTCCGCTACTGCTACTACTTGCATTTAAACAGGACACCTCGTCCTGAAGGGCGGAACAATTGTTTGGATCTGTCTTTTTCAACTTGCATAGATCGTTGGTTTGGCATTGATCTGGAGCGCGGCTTCCACAAAAATGCGGCGAATCTTCTTGGAGGCTATTGTTTCTTTGGCATGTTTGAGTCAGATTGTTGCGGTTCTTGCCCGTAAATATCACGCTGCAGATTTTGTTGCTATTGCATCTAGTTCGCGAGTCTAATGCTTCGCAAGCGAACACGCATTGGCCATTCAAGATCATGCATTTTGCTGTCGTCGTGATTTTACAATCGTCCAAGTCTTTTCGATTACAGATATCTTCTTTCTCCAACGACCTCCTAGCTGCTGCGGGGCTGGAAAGGAAAGAAATTGCTTTAGAAGCAAAAGCAGAAGGGGTCAACTCAGTTTTAATGACGATTTTTTCTGTCGTCGCATCGGTTGAAGTTTCCGCAAACAAAACGGTGGTAGCGGAGTAGTAGCAGCAGTACGCCGCAAACAAAACGATGGCAGCGTAGTAGCAGGAGCAGAACGTGAACTTCATTTTTGTCGCTTTCGGAACGAACTTAGAGAAAATTAGTAAGCATAACATACACAAAGCGAGTTTTGAATCAATTGAAAGTAATGCTATATATGCTGTGGTTGATGCACAAATTTTTGTTGAAGAGTGGGTTTCTTCCCAATGGGCTTTCTGGGATTTACGGATGTCATACCAAGATCAAATTCGGAGCAAAATGAAATTGCCCCATGACTTTCGTAGATTTTTTATTGAAGTCCGAAGCAAAATTGTATAACCCCATGACTTTCTGGGAAACGGTATTCTGTTCGACGGTTCGTCGAGCAGGTTTTTAAAAATGCAGATTTTTAAAATGCCGACACCTCTCTCTCCTCAACCACATCATTGCCATCATCAGCAGCAGCACAGCAGCTCATTTGTGGAGTCATTGAATCACAATTTTGCAGCGAAGGAATCATTATGCAGTGTTGGCCCTTCGAAGAGCACCACCTTATGACTCGAATTATGACTCTACCAAACGGTTGTAATTCACTGTCTTTTGCGCTCGGACACTCACTATGACGCTGGGCTGGGCCGCTCACTAGTGGTATCGTTCCCTGGCAGATACGTTAATGTAGTTTGAATATTAAAACTAAGGTGAAAAGTGTCTTACTAATCAAGTTCAAACTACATTGTGGGCTCCTACTGTTGGGCAGGCATGATACCCTTATTGTTGGGGCTAGTGAGCTACTGTGAGGTTGGCTTGGCCCACAAAGCATTTGGCCACTGGTGGCTTGGTGTGGGGCAGCCAACCTGCATTGTGGTGGGGGTGGGTAGGTGGGGGCAACATGTGGGCATGTTGGGCTTTACACAACCAAAGCCCTGACCCCAAGCCTAACACCCCCCCCCC
>Ga0115013_10001600_pt1 | contig 13014 bp, 10 predicted proteins | sample SouAtlMetagenome_2_FD_88686 | JGI IMG/M metagenome (GOLD analysis project Ga0115013, IMG submission 88686) | Marine eukaryotic phytoplankton communities from Atlantic Ocean - South Atlantic ANT15 Metagenome | ecosystem: Environmental > Aquatic > Marine > Oceanic | place: South Atlantic Ocean...
GTACCCGCACATTTTGAAATAACTTCTAAAAATCTCTTTGGCTCAATTCCTTGCGTTATACCAAATGTAATAGCTTCAGCCATTGCTGCAATATGAACTCCAGCTAACATTTGATTTACAGATTTCATAGCGGAACCTGCACCAACAACTTCTCCAAATTCAAAAATAGTTTCAGATGTTGCGTCTAAAAGTGGTTTTGCTGCATTGAATGCTTGGTAACTACCTGAAATCATATAGGATAATTTGCCTTCGGAGGATTTTTTAGCGCCCCCCGAAATTGGAGCATCTAAATATAAAAGTCCTTTATTCTTGCAATCAAAAGCCATTTCTTTTGCAAAATCTGGAGACACAGTCGTACATACCATGATAAGGGTATTTTTTTTTAATTTTTCTGAAATACCATCTTGACCAAAGATTATTTCTCTTGTCTGTTTTGCATTTAAAACCACTATAATTACTGCTTCTAAATCTTGAAATGGTATGTCTTTATCAAACCCTCCTTCTTGAATAAGTTTCTTTTGTTGCTCAAGGTTTTTATCTTGTCCATAAACCTTGTAGCCTGAACGAATTAGAGACTGAGCAATTCCAAACCCCATAGACCCAAGACCGACGACTAAGATATTTTTATTTTTAGTATCTGACATATTTTTTTAATGATTATCCCTTGGCAAAGTTTTCTTTACCTTCTGATATTTAACGGCGTTTTCGAGAACAGCTCCATCAGATAACTCTCCAACAAATTTTCTTTGAATTTCTTGCCATGGAGTTTGACTTTCAGGATAAGATGGCACGCCATCCTTTTTTCGTAACTCTATTTCTTCGTCACTGACTAACATATTAGCTGTACATTTATTTAAGTCTATTACAACAGTATCTCCTGTTCTTAACCATGCCAAGCCACCTCCAGTCGCGCTCTCTGGTGAAGCGTTTAAAATTGAAGGACTCCCAGAGGTGCCAGATTGTCTGCCATCTCCAATACACGGTAATTCAGTTATACCCTTCTTAATCAACTCATCTGAAGGTTGCATATTTACGACCTCAGCAGAACCTGGCCAACCTACTGGTCCAGCTCCTCTTATAACCAAAATTGAGTTTTCATTCATATCTAAACTTTTATCATTTAAACGGTCATGATAATCTTCAGATCCCTCAAAAACGATGACCTTTCCTTCTAATATTCCTTCTTTACCAGGACGATTTAAAAATTTATCTTTGAAACTTTTTGAAATAACTGAGGTTTTCATTATTGCTGCATTAAAAAGGTTGCCTTTTAAAACTATAAAACCAGCTTTTTGCTTCATTGGATTTTTAAATGGGGTAATAACCTTTTCGTCTTTAATTCTTATACCCTTTAAATTTTCTGACATTTTTTTGCCAGTAACTGTCATTACATCACCATGAAGTTTTTTGTTTTTAAGTAACTCAGACATTACAGCTGCAGTACCCCCAGCCCTGTGATAGCTCTCACATAAAAACTCTCCTGCTGGCTGTATGTTTGCCATTAATGGTATATCATATCCAACCTGTTGCCAGGCATCAGTCTCTAATTCTACCCCTATATGTCTGGCAATTGCTGTAATGTGTATTTGAGCATTAGTAGAACCTCCAATGGCAGAATTAACAGTGATAGCATTTTCAAAAGCTTCTCTTGTCATTACTTGAGAAGGAGACAAATCATCTTTGACCATATCTACTATTCTAAGACCAGTTTTATAAGCCATTTGTCCACGTTCTCTATAGGGTGCAGGAATATTAGCGTTGCCTGTTAAACTCATTCCTAATGCTTCAGCTAATGAATTCATAGTGGAAGCAGTTCCCATTGTGTTACAATGTCCATCTGATGGTGCAGAACTTGTCACAATGTCAATAAATTGTTCGTAATCTATTCTTCCGGCTGCTAACTCAACTCTACTATCCCAAACCGCAGTACCTGAACCGGCAAGTTTACCATTATGCCATCCATCTAACATTGGACCACCATTTAAAACTATTGCTGGAAGATCAACTGTTGCAGCCGCCATTAAGCATGACGGAGTTGTTTTATCACAACCAGTCATCAAAACTACACCGTCCAAAGGATAACCATGTAATATTTCAACCAATCCTAAATATGCTAAGTTTCTATCAACAGCAGCAGTTGGCCTTTTAAGTGTTTCTTGGATAGGATGTACTGGAAATTCAAAGGCAATTCCACCAGCACTTCTTATTCCCTCCCTAACTCTTTCAGCTAATTTTATATGAACTCTATTACAAGGAGATATATCTGAACCTGTTTGAGCAATCCCAATAATAGGTTTACCTGATCTTAATTCATCTGGTGTTAAGCCAAAATTCATAGATCTTTCTAAATACAAAGCAGTCATTCCAGGGTTGCTCGGATTATCAAACCATTGTTGACTTCGATATTTAGGGTTGAAATTTTTATCTGACATAACTTTTCTCCCAAGTAAAATTTTAAATTAAATATATAATAAAAGTTTATAAATTAAATTTAAAATAGTATGTATATTTAATTAATTTTAATTTTTAAGAATATTGATACAATCATACTTGATTTAAAAAAAATCAAAAGATAATTTCAGTTTTTATTTTTTATAATATGGGAGGTTATAGAAATGTCTAATGGTGAGAGGTTAACTGTTATACTCAATGACAATGATAATGTGGCTACTGCTTTAAGAGAAATAAAAATTGGTGAAACCACTCAAAATCTTGAAAGTATAAACAATATTCCAAAAGGACATAAAATAGCTCTTAGTAAAATAAATAAAGGTGAAAAAATTATTAAATATGATCAACTTATAGGGATTGCCAGCAAGGAAATTTTAGCCGGTGAACATGTCCATGTTGATAATACTGACTTTAAGTCAACAGATCATGATTATGAGTTTTCAACGTCTATTAAATTACCAAATATGATTGAACCTTCAAAAAGACCTACTTTTAGAGGTTATAAAAGACAAAATGGTAAGGTTGGAACCAGAAATTACATAGGTATCCTCACCTCAGTGAACTGCTCAGCAACAGCTGCTAAAAATATTGCTGAAGTTTTTACTCAAGAAAAATTATCTGAATATCAGAACGTCGATGGGGTTGTATCTTTTACTCATGGTACTGGCTGTGGAATGGCAGACTCAGGTGATGGTTTTGATGCTCTGCAAAGAGTCCTTCTTGGGTATATACAGCATCCAAATTTAGCCGGAATACTTTTGATTGGACTCGGTTGTGAAGCAAATCAGATAAAGTTTCTTCTTGATGCCTTTAATTTAAATGAAAATCCATTTTTTAAAACTATGACATTACAAGATATGGGGGGGCTAAGAAAAACAATAAAAGCAGGAATTAAATGCGTAGAAGACATGCTTCCTAAAGTAAATGCAATAAAACGCACAGACCAATCAGTAGAACATCTTAGCGTTGCTCTTCAGTGTGGAGGTTCTGATGCTTGGTCTGGAATAACTTCTAACCCATCACTTGGCCATGCCGCCGATTTAATTGTTAAAAATGGAGGCACTGCGATTTTAGCAGAAACACCCGAGATTTACGGGGCTGAGCATATGTTAACAAGAAGAGCAATTTCGCCAGAGGTTGGAAAGAAACTTGTTGATAGAATTATGTGGTGGGAAGATTATGTTACTAGAAATAAGGGAAGTCTTAATAATAATCCATCACCTGGAAACAAAGCTGGTGGTTTAACTACAATTTTAGAGAAATCATTGGGAGCAGCTGCTAAAGGCGGTACAACACCTCTTAATGATGTACTTTTGTATGCGCAGCAAGCTGAAAAAAAAGGTTTTTTATTTATGGATAGTCCTGGATATGATCCAGCTTCAGTTACTGGGCAAATAGCAAGTGGTTGTAATGTTGTTACATTCACTACTGGAAGAGGTTCATGCTTTGGATGCAAACCATCTCCATCTATTAAAATTGCTACAAATACAGAGATGTATAATAATATGGTCGAAGATATGGATGTTAATGCAGGTAAAGTTATTACCGATAATAAAAGTATCGATGATGTTGGACAAGAAATATTTGATTTAATAGTAAGGGTGGCCTCAGGAGAAAAATCAAAATCTGAATATCAAGGTCTTGGTGATTTAGAATTTGTGCCGTGGCAAATTGGAGCAACAATGTGAGGAAAAATTATGATTGATTTGAAAGGTAAAGTAGCTCTCTTAACTGCCTCTGGTCAGGGCATTGGTAAAGCAACAGCTAAAGCTTTTACAGAAGCCGGTGCATATGTAATTGCTACAGACATTAATCATGAAACGTTATCTTCTTTAGATAAGATTGTAGATGAAACTCATATTCTTGACGTAACAGATAATAATGAAATTAAAAAATTAATAAGATCAATAAAAGAACCTGATATATTGTTTAACTGCGCTGGCGTTGTTCATAATGGAACAATTCTTGAGTCTTCTGATGATGATTGGGATTTTGCTTTTAACCTCAATGGTAAAGCAATGTATCACATGATTAAAGAGGTAATACCAATTATGATAAAAAAAGGTGGAGGGTCAATTGTAAATATTGCATCTGTTGCTTCATCACTTAAAGGTATTCCAAACCGTTTCATCTACACTGCATCAAAAGCAGCAGTTCTGGGTATTACTAAGTCTGTGGCAGCAGATTATATTAATCATGGCATAAGATGTAATGCAATATGTCCCGGTACAATAAACAGCCCTTCGTTAGAGCAAAGGTTAACCGATATGGGAGATTATGAAAAAGCAAGGAAAGAATTTATTGCTAGACAACCAATGGGAAGAATTGGTGAGGCAGAAGAAGTTGCAAATCTAGCAGTATATTTGGCAAGCGATGCTTCAGCTTTTACAACAGGTCAATTTCATATAATAGATGGTGGAATATGTACTTAAATAAACAATATTTTATAAAATTATTAATTTTTTAAAGGAGGAAAGTCAGATGAAATTATTACGACATGGAGATTTTGGAAAAGAAAAACCAGGCATTCTTGATCAAAATGGTTCTATAAGAGATCTATCTGAACATTTATCAGATATTAATGGTGAAACTATAAGTGAAGACAGCTTAAAAAAGATTTCTTCTATTGACTTATCTTCTTTACCAATTATTTCTGATGATACTAGACTGGGAGCATGTGTCGGTAATGTGGGAAATTTCTATGTATTGGCTTGAATTATTCTGATCATGCTGCTGAAAGTGGCATGGCAGTACCTAGTGAACCTATACTTTTTTCAAAAGCTACTTCTGCAATTGTGGGTCCTAATGACAATATTGAAATACCAAGAAATTCAGTTGAAACTGATTGGGAAGTAGAACTTGGTATTATAATTGGAAAAAAAGCTAAGTATATAAATCAAAATAATGTAGATGATTATATTGCTGGGTACTGCTTAGTAAATGACGTGTCTGAAAGAGAGTTTCAGTTAAAAAAAGAAGGTCAGTGGACTAAAGGAAAGTCATGCGACACTTTTGGACCTACAGGACCATACCTAGTTACAAAAGACGAAATAAATGATGTACAAAACTTAAAAATGTATTTGGATGTGAATGGACAAAGAATGCAAGATGGCTCAACAAATACCATGATTTTTTCTGCAAAACATATTGTATATTATTTATCACAATTTATGAGTCTTCATCCCGGAGACATTATTGCCACTGGAACTCCTCCTGGAGTTGGTGGTGGAATGAAGCCACCAGTGTTTTTAAAGGCTGGGGATAAAATCAAACTTGGTATTGAGGGCCTAGGTGAACAAAACCAAGTTTGTATTCAAGGATAAATCTAAATAATGAGTAGGTTAAGAAATAGCACTAAAGCCGCAGTTATTTATGAAAAAGGCACACCAGATGTTTTTAAATGGGAAGAAGTTGAGGTTCCTAATCCGACTAATAAAGAAGTTCGTTTAAGAAATACCGCTATAGGCGTTAATTATATTGACACCTATCATAGAAGAGGTATGCCTCATCCTTGGCCAGTTCCAGAACTACCAATTGTTTTAGGTATTGAAGGAGTAAGTGTTGTAGAAGAATTAGGTGCTGATGTCACTGAGTTTTCGGTAGGTGACAGAGTTGCTTACGCTCTTCCTCCACATGGTGCATATAGTGAAGAAAGAGTTTATCCTGTTGAAAAATTAATTAAAGTGCCTCATTCCTTATCAGATGTTTCTGATCAAGATCTCGCAGCTTTAATGTTGAAAGGCTTAACAGCTCAATTCCTTCTTAAAAGAACATATTCAGTTAAATCAGGAGATGTTATTTTAGTTCATGCTGCAGCAGGCGGGATGGGTCTTATATTATGTCAATGGGCTAAGTATATAGGTGCTACTGTTATTGGAACTGTGAGTTCAGAACAAAAAGCAGAACAAGCTAAAAAAGCTGGAGCAGAACATGTTGTAATTCATTCTAAAGGGGATTTTGTAAAAAAGGTTTTAGAAGTTACAAACGGTCAGGGATGTCCAGTTGTTTATGAATCAATAGGAAAAGATACCTTTAGAAGATCAATGGACTGCTTGCAACCACTAGGAATGCTTGCTGCATATGGTCACGCCTCAGGTGCTCCTGACCCCGTTGATGTTGTGGAATTAGGTACTAGAGGTTCTCTGTTTCTTACCAGACCAGCTATAATGCATTATATGGCTAAAAGAGAAGATTTAATATCAAGTGCGAATGATCTATTCAATGTAATAGAAAAAGGTAATTTAAAATCAAATGTCAACCATACATACCCTTTGAGTGAGGTTAGTGAAGCTCATCGTGCAATAGAAAATAGAGAAACAACCGGAGCAACTGTCTTAATTCCTTAAGCATTAATTGAGAATTTAGTATACATACAAAAACTTAATTTTGGACTTCAACAATACATGGAGTTTCAGTTTTGGTTTCAATATCAAATATAGATCTTCCAGTATGGTTTAAATGGATCCCGTAAGTGTGTATTGAAAGAGCCACATCTTCACCATTATTCCATACACTATGAATATCCTCCGGTAGGCAACAAGAAGCGTTTCCAGGAAAAATTGTTTCTTCATTAGTTTTTATCAAATCGGCAAATCCATCTTTAGATCCATCATCTAATCTTTTATAATTAGTTTCATGTTCTTGACCTTGAATTCCTGCAACAACTGCCCAAGTTTTATGATTATGTGGAGCAAGACCTTTTCCTGGTGCCCATGCAATAACAAAAACTGCTAATCTATGATCATCCTCTTCATGCAAAAGATGCACTCCAAAACCTTGCTCTTCATTCACATTATAATACTCAGGTTTAACCCAACTTTTATCATCAGCAAGACGAAGAGCTAATGGCTTTATTCTTTCTGTTATAGACTTTTCAGCAACTTCTTCTTTTACTACGTTACGTATATCGTTAATATAGCTTTCAACTGAGTAGTTATTCATAGTCTTTCCTTATTTATTTTCAATTTCACGCAATTCGACTCTTCTGATCTTACCAGATATAGTTTTGGGCAATGAAGTAACAAATTCAATTTTTCTTGGATACTTATATGGAGCCGTTAAATTTTTACAAAAATCTTGAATTTCCCTAACTAATTCACTTGATCCTTTGTGTCCTGATGCTAAAACAATATAAGCTTTTACTAATTGTCCCCTTGTCTCATCTGGCACACCTATTACTGCACTTTCCGCAACCAAATTATGCTCTAACAAAGCACTTTCGACTTCAAAAGGACTAATTCTGTAACCAGCCGATGAAATTAAATCATCAGATCTACCTACAAACCACAGGTAATCATCTTTATCTCGATAAGCAGTGTCACCGGTGTAATACCATCCATGTCGAAAAGAATCTTTTACAATTTCTTTATTTTGTAAGTACCCACGAAAAAGACCTGGAGGCCATTTTTTTTCTGTATAAATAGCAATATGTCCGACTTCATCATCTGGCAAGATTTTACCATAATCATCAACAACGTTTATATCAAAACCTGGAACAGGTTTCCCCATTGATCCAAGACGCGTCTCCATACCAGGGAAATTTCCTACAATGTTAATGGTTTCAGTTTGGCCATAACCATCAGCAATTATCGTTCCCGTATTTTCAGACCAATACCTTATCACTTCTGGATTAAGAGGTTCGCCTGCACCAAGACATCTTCTTAATGATTTAAGATTAAATTGTTTAAGATCTTGCTGAACAAACAACCTGTATACAGTTGGAGGAGCACAAAAAGTGGTTACATTATACTCTGAAATTGCTTTAAGGTGTTCCACTGGATCCATGTCAGGAGCATCATACAAAACCGTTGTACAACCAATCATCATTTGAGGAAAAAGTATCCCCCAAGCTGCTTTGGCCCACCCTGTGTCTGTCAACGTCCAGTGTATATCATTTTCTTGAAGATCCATCCAAAAAAGTGCTGTTGCAGCATGCGCATATGCATAACCATAATCCCTTGGAACCATTTTTGGTAATGCAGTTGTACCTGAAGTAAAATATATCATCATAGTTTCATCAGATGCAAAAGGTTTTAAATCTTTAATATTCAAACTTGTATCTTGTTTTTCACATAGCTCTTTAAAAGATAGCCAATTATCTGATGCATCTCCAGTTACAATCAAGTGTTTCAATGTTGGGCATTCATTAATTATTTGGTTCACTTTTTCAACATGCATTGGCGACACAATTACTGCCTTAGCTTCAGATTCATTAATACGATAGGCAATATCCTTTGCGGTTAGCAAATTAGTTCCAGGCATAGAAATCACACCAACTTTCATACATCCAAAAAGTGCTTTATGCCAATCAGGATTTCTGCCAATAATAACACAAGCCGCATCACCTCGTTTCAACCCAAGTGATAAAAGAGCATTTCCAAATTGAGATGAAACTTTTGATAGCTCTGAATATGTTACAGATGTCTTATTTCCTGTGACTGTGTCGATAGCTAGTAAAGCGTCTTTATCATTATGTTGAGCACGTACATCCAAAACATCATATGCAAAGTTAAAAAATTCTGGAATGTCTAGTGAGAAAGTCTTTCTTGCAATTTCATAATTTCTTTCAACATGGTCAAAAGTAATCATTTTAAACCTCAGCTCTCTAAGTGTATTAAATAAGTTTGTTAATGAACTTATATTTAATAAAAATTAAGCTTAACCTATTAAAAATGATTATAAAATATTAATTATATTTTAATCAAGATTTTTGATCCAAGGTAAATAATAAACTTATTAAGAAAAATACTTTTTAATTATAAATATGAAATTTAATTACCTAATAGAGAAGCGGACAATGCTCTTGTTGTAATTTCATTATAATTATGATTTTCTGAGGGAACTATCCAACTTCCTCCAACACATATTACATTTTTTTGACTAATCCATTGAGGAGCGTTTTCCTCATTAATTCCTCCAGTAGGACAGAATAATATACCTGGGAAAGGACCAATTAAGGATTTCAAATAATTAATACCACCAGCTGCTTGGGCTGGAAAAAATTTGAACAACTTGTATCCTAAATCGACTAATTTCATAATGTCACTTGAATTAGAAACTCCAGGAAGAAAAGGAAAATCAATTTCAATCGCTTTCTTTGCTAACCTAGTTGTGGTGCCTGGGCTAACTGCAAATGAAGCACCCGCATCTTTTACTAATTGTAAATCAATATCGTTCAAAACAGTACCTGCTCCTATTTTAAGGGTAGAAAATTTTTTAGATGCAATTTCTATTACCTTTAGAGCGCAATGAGTTCTTAGTGTAATCTCAACTGTTTTGAGGTTGCCTTTTATTAATGCCTCGAATAAATATTCTACCTTTTCAACCTTGTTGATAGTTAAAACAGGTATAACTGGTGACATTGAAAGAATTGATTTTATAGAATTATGCATGAGTTATCCAAAAATATATTTTTTTGTTTTAAGTTTGTATTTAAATATGTTGTTATACGAAAATCTTCAACAAATAATTCTGTAAAGGTGTTTTTATGAAAATTTTAATAATGGGTGGAGCTGGTATGATTGGGCAAAAATTGCTTAATCTTATTCTTAATAAGGGAGAGTTAAGAAATCAAAAAATAAGTGAAATTACATTATTTGATATTATAAACGCACCTCATCCAGCAGATACTTCAATTCCTATAATTACAAAAACGGGTGACATATCTGACCCAACTGTAAGTAATGATCTTGTTTCATCAGAACCAGATATTATTTTTCATCTAGCAGCCATAGTTTCAGGACAAGCCGAACAAGAATTTGATCTTGGTTGGAATATCAATGCAAAAGGAAGTTGGGGATTATTTGATGCAATAAGACATAAAGGGGGAAATTATTGTCCTAGAGTTGTTTTTACAAGTTCAATTGCTGTTTTTGGGGCACCATTTCCAGATCAAATACCAGACAATTTTTTTACTACTCCTCTAACTTCCTATGGTGCTCAAAAAGCAATTTCTGAGCTGTTACTGGCTGATTATTCTAGAAAAGGTATGATTGATGGCATTTCAATAAGACTTCCAACCATATGTGTAAGACCTGGAAAACCTAATTTAGCTGCATCAGGTTTCTTCTCTGGTATCATAAGGGAACCATTAAATGGTAAAGAAGCTATTTTACCAGTGAGTACAGATGTAAGACATTGGCACGCTACGCCAAGATCAGCTGCAGGTTTTTTAGTTCATGCAGCTGAAATAGATACAGCAAAATTAAATAATAGAATTACTCTAAACATGCCAGGTTTATCTGTAACTGTTCAAGAACAAATTGAGGCATTAGAAAGAGTTGCAGGTAGCGATGTAGTAAAATTAATTAAACACCAATCCGATCCTATCATAGAAAAAATAGTAAGTGGGTGGGCTAGAGATTTTGAAACTAAAAGATCTGTCGATTTAGGTTTCAAAGCTGAAAATAATTTTGATGAAATAATTAAGATCTACATTGAAGACGATCTAGCAAAATAAACCTTAAATTATCGATTACACTATGGTGATAAAATAATGTGGCAATTCTGGATTGATAGAGGTGGAACTTTTACTGATATTGTAGCAAGAAAACCTGATGGAACAATTCTTATTGACAAGCTTTTATCTGAAAATATGTCGATGTATAAAGACGCAGCCATTGCAGGTATAAAAAGAATTCTTAATTTAAAAAATGAAGACAAAATTCCCACTGAAAAAATTGCTTCTGTGAAAATGGGAACTACAGTTGCAACAAATGCTTTACTTGAAAGAAAAGGAGATAGAACACTTTTATTAATAACTAAGGGTTTTGGTGATCTACTAAGAATAGGTTATCAAAATAGACCTTTATTATTTGATCTAGATATTCAACTGCCAGAATTGTTATATGACAGAGTTGTTGAAGTTTCTGAAAGGTTGGATGCAAAAGGTAAAATAGTTAAAAAACTTGACGAAAATCAAGTCAGGGTGGCTTTAAAAAAAGCAAAAAATGACGGTATAAATAGTGTAGCAATAGCTTTTATGCACGCGTATATCAATCCTGAGCATGAAAATATCATTGCTAAAATTGCTGAAAACGAAAATTTTGATCAAATCTCAGTTAGTCATAAAGTATCTCCTTTAATAAAATTAGTTGGTAGAGGAGATACAACAGTAGTAGACGCTTACCTATCTCCAATACTTCGTAGATACGTGAATCAAGTTTCTGAAGAACTTGAAGAAAACAAATCCACAAAATTGATGTTTATGCAGTCAAATGGCGGATTAACTGATGCAAATCTGTTTCAAGGTAAAGATGCTCTGTTGTCTGGTCCTGCCGGAGGTGTGGTCAGTATGGCCCAAACTGGTAAACAAGCAGGATATGAAAAGTTAATTGGATTTGATATGGGTGGCACTTCTACAGATGTTTGTCATTTTGCAGGTGAGTATGAACGATCATTTGAAACTGAGTTAGCTGGGGTAAGAATTAGAGCGCCCATGATGCAAATTAATACAGTAGCAGCTGGAGGAGGGTCAATACTTTCATTTAGAGATGGTCGCTTTCAGGTTGGACCTGAAAGCGCGGGAGCAATACCAGGGCCAGCTTCTTACGGCAAAGATGGGCCATTAACTGTAACTGATTGTAATGTCTTACTGGGAAAACTTCATCCTGAACATTTTCCTAATGTATTTGGTAAAACTGGTGACAAGCCTCTTAATGTTGAAATTGTAAGAACAAAATTTATAGCATTAGCCAAAGAAATTTCTACTCAAACAAAAAAGCCCGAAATGGATATTATTTTCATGGCTGAAGGTTTTTTGAAAATTGCTGTCGAAAATATGGCTAACGCTATTAAAAAAATATCTATTCAAAAAGGTTATGACGTAACAAACTATACAATGAACTGTTTTGGTGGCGCAGGCGGTCAACATGCATGTCATGTTGCGGATTCTCTTGGGATTTCAAAAATTTTAATTCATCCATATGCAGGTGTTTTATCAGCCTATGGAATGGGACTAGCGGAAATTAGAAGTATTAGAGAAGGTCATCTAGAACTAAATCTTCAAGAAATTGAAAAAGCTAGAATTTTAATAAATAAATTATCATTAAAAGCGAAAGAGGATTTAACAAAACAAGGTATTGAAAATTCTTCAATAAAATTAGTAAAACTTGCGTTTCTGCATTATCAAGGCTCTCATCAAAACCTAGAAATTAATTTTGATAATGTTGAAAAAATGAAAAAATCTTTTGAACAAGAACATAAAAAAAGATTTGGATTTTTTGTTGATGGCAGAACAATTTTTATTGAAATGGTTACAGTTGAGGCCATAGGTAAAACTTCTGATAATAATAAATTTTTAAATGCTTTTTCTCAATCAAAAGAAGCAGCTCCAATTGCTCATAAAACAATGTATATAGATAACAATAAAAATAGTGTTCCTATTTATAAAAGAGCAGACTTAAAGATTGAACAAAAAGTAATTGGTCCAGCCATTATTTCTGAAGCAACTGGTACAAATATAATTGAAAGAGGTTGGTTAGGATCATTAGATAAACACCACAACTTAATCTTAAGTAGAGTTGAAGAAAAGAAATTAGAGAAAGGATTAGGTACCTCTGTAGA
>Ga0115013_10001601_pt1 | contig 13013 bp, 7 predicted proteins | sample SouAtlMetagenome_2_FD_88686 | JGI IMG/M metagenome (GOLD analysis project Ga0115013, IMG submission 88686) | Marine eukaryotic phytoplankton communities from Atlantic Ocean - South Atlantic ANT15 Metagenome | ecosystem: Environmental > Aquatic > Marine > Oceanic | place: South Atlantic Ocean...
CAGTGGCATCATTGGTAGCCGTATCTTTTCAACAGAAGAGAACGATCCGTATCTAAAGTCTCTCAACACGCTGATAGCACAACTCGATCAAGACAAAGAAACGCTCTTGCAACTACAGAAGAGACGTCGTATGTTCTTGGCAAACGCAAGAAGGTTGTCGGATCCGGAGACAACGATGACACCACAGGAGGAATGGCTATAAGTAACGGTTTGTTATTAATCTACAGGTATACTGGCTGACTGGAGCAATACTACGAAGACACATTTTGCAACAGATAGAGTGAAAAATTACGAGAATTTCGAGAGTGAAACACCAGAAACTCAAATTCGAAAGAAAACGAAAGAATATGTCACAAGCCCTATTGGACGCATGTTCCGATTACTGTAGTGAACAAACAGAATACGAAACCAATTCGCAGTGAAATTTATCGTGGAGAATATCTTTGCCATAATTTTGATGACGAGCCTCTAGATAGAGCAGCAAGAGAGTAGAAGCATGATTTCATGACACAAAATGACCGCGATGGGATTACGAAGAAGATTCGATTGAGTGCTCCAGCGATGCTTCCAACCTACCTTTCAGAAACCGAGCCCAAGCCTGGAGTAATAATAATACTAGTAGTATTAATAAAATGACCTTTCGTAGTTCTCAGTTTTCCAAGATTGAAAAGATGACACACACGATGATAAAAAACGATGCGAATTGGGGGTGAAATGGAGAATTGACAATAAAAATTGAATGAAATGAGGGAGAACCCGTAATCTTTGTATTGCCTTTTGGGGGCCCATGCGATTTTTGCGAATCCCATGGGAATCGGAATGCCTTTGATCATTTTCGGCCACAAGACGACGTACATCGAGTATGTAGAATAACCATAAATAACGCGCCAAAGACTATTTTGGTAGAAAATGCCACCTCAAATAGATCGCTATAACCTTAGTTGGTGTAAAATTTAATCGTTGCTTTGGGATTACTACTCTTAACCTCCCCTCCGAAAGAGAAATTGATGCTTTTACTTTCATGACTCTTGAAGTGGAAACTGCGATCCCCTTTCTTCGTCAGAGTCAACAAGGAATTACCAATTGGGCCCAAGTTTCAAGATTAGCCGCTCATCAAATGTCCTCACCTAGTTGGTGGAGAGATATCGATAATATAACGATCTCCTCGACGAAATAGAAACCACATCACTCTATAACTACTACACAACAGGCGTCGATTGCAACAGCCCTGTTGGGACATATAAACAGTACACAATGATACAACGATATACACGGAAGCAAACGTGCACGACGAAGGTTTCACCAAAAGCGATAACGCTATCGCTACTCCTGCCACTGCTCTTGGTTTTAACCACCCAAAGCACAACAACTCTCTTGGTGCTGGCAGAAACCGATTACACCTGCGACATTTCTGCGGATTACCCGTCTTCAGGGTCTGCCCAGTGCCCAAGCATACAGAATGGAGTCTGCGAAAATCCAAACCTCGTAAGCGGAGGCGATGAGGCATGCCGTGGGGCAGATTGCATCGATTGCAACACATTTTGCGAGGCATTCGCAGCTGATTGCTACGGCTGCCTCAATGCGAAGGGCTGCTACTACTGCCCCGAAGATGGCAACTGCCAGAATTCCGACAGATATAACTTTGGTTCCAAGAACTCAGCATGTACCTCCTCTAGTAATAACTACCTGAGCCAAGTGCTCGGGCACACAGCCGACTCTTGCATATCGGACGCGTCAATCACGCAGGATCCCTCTTCGATTGGAAGCAACTGGGCTTACGAAATGATCAAAATACAGGAGGTCTGGAACACATACGGGTTGACCGGAAATGGTGTTACGATTCGCATCAACGATGATGGCGTCTACGTTGACAACGTGGAATTCGATGGGCGCTTTGACGATGTTTCGAATTCCTGTCCAAGCTACATGCCACAGAAAACCAATGGGGGTGATTATGAAGTGCACGGGACCAGAGTGGCGGGAATTTTGCTTGGAAACGCCAACAATAACGCCTGTGCCGCCGGTATTGCCTATAACGCCAAGTTTAGCTCGTGTGATTTCTTCGCCAAGGACATGTTCCAAACCACTATGTTTCTACACAAGCTCGAGACCTATGATATTTCCCAGAATTCTATCGGAATACCGTGCGTATATAAAAAACGACAAACTGCAGTTCTTGTAACCGATTTGAAATTCATCAAATAATCTTACCCTTATTCTTTGTTTCGTGTTGTGTTTCTACTTTTGTGAACGGCAGTGCCTGCTATGATGCAGATTCAGATTTGGAATACTTTCAAGATGTCGTCTATGGATCGGAATGCCCCTTTACGTACACCCCAGACGATGCCGATGGTTTTACATCTCCCTGCTCAGTCTGCTCAAATTTGAACGTTCGACCTCTCAACAGCGCTTGCCAGAATCAAATCAAGAGGCACTGCAAGTTTTACTTTAAACAAGACCAAGCAGCATGCATGGATTTTCCAGAGCTTGTGGTGGGAGAACCCTGTAGCTACAACAAAGTTAGTAGCTCATTAATGTCTGCCATCGAAAAAGGAATTACTGAGGGGCGAAACGGTAAGGGAATCATTTATACGTTTGCCTCTGGAAATAGTTACTTCGAGGGAGAAGACGTCAACTTTTCGGACTGGACCAACTCGCGCTTCACTATTACTGTAGGAGCAGTTGGAAAGGACGGCCTTCATACCGACTATTCCACCGGTGGAGCTGCCGTCACCGTAGTAGCTCCCTCAAAAGACTACTCAGATATAGGGAGTTTAATGACGGCTGGAATTGGCAGGGATACCTGCTCTGATTCAGGCGTTGGAACCTCTTTTGCTTGTCCAGTTGTGTCCGGTGTTATTGCACTTATGCTGGAGGCCAATCCAGAATTGTCCTGGAGAGATGTGCAGGGAATTTTGGCAGAGACATCCCAAAATGTTTTTAATGACGATCAAGATGTTTCGGATGTAACTAATGGAGCCGGTTTCTGGCACTCCAATTGGTATGGTTGGGGAATCATTGACGCCAAAGCTGCCGTAGACGCCGCATTGAACTGGGATTTATTTTCGGAAGAGCTACAGATTATTGGAATATCGCCAATGGAAATGGCTGTGTTGTCTGATGAGCCAATGAACCGCTTTCAATCGTATATCGATCTCGATCCAACCGATGATGCCTACCCAAGCGACTTTGTAGCAGAATCTACGGTGGTTCTCATCGATTTGTCCCACTATAACCGTGGGGACTTACTGATTCAGCTCGAAAGTCCCCTGGGGACGCTATCTACGCTACACCCAGGTAAAATCCCCGAAGACACTCAGACAACACAAGGCCAGCAGTGGAAATTAATGACACTCAAGAATTGGAAGGAATCCCCCACCGGGCGATGGACGCTTACCATCCGCGATCTAGTCGATCGCAATGGCATTGGAGACGACAGCAATGTTTTTAGGGATTGGACAATCGTTGTTTATGGCCGTTCCTCGTCAGGGCAAAGCGCACCGGTGATGGCACCGGTCTCCCCTGCAACCAATCTGCCTACCAAGGCACCTACCATGCTGGCCACTGGAAACCCTACTAAGGGTCCTACAATGAATCCAACGCTAAACCCAACAAAAGCACCGAGCAATATTTCTACCATGGTACCCACAATCTCACCAACCAAGAACTTATCCTCTAATAATCCAACCCCAAATCCTACAAATGAACCAAGTTTTAATCCTAGTCAGAAGCCAACAAACGAGACGACGAAGGATCCAACAAAAATGCCTAGCATGAATCCAACCATTGGGCCAACTTATGCTCCTTCGAAAGAACCAACAAGAGAACCTACAAGAGATCCCACAAGGGAACCAACGATTCGCCCTTCGACAGAACCAACAAGAGATCCCACGAGGAAACCAAGTATCAAACCAACTGATTCTTCCACGAGAGAACCAACACAAGACCCTACAATGAATCCAACTGTTCGGCCTACGGGGCAACCTACTATTGGGCCAACTGCTCCACCTACGAGGGAACCCACCCGCAATCCTTCCTCAATCATTGAATTAGAAAGTATAAGCATCAGTAATGGAGAAAGTATGTCCTGCGAAGCCGCTTTGATGATCGAAAATAGCTTTACAGTGATAGAGGGCATAATACATTCATCGATATCAGATGCATTAGACGGGTCTTGCCTCACTGGTTTAGAAACTATGGGTGGATGGTATCAAATTATTGGGAATGGAAAAATCTTTACATTGGCAGCTTGTTCACTAGATGCCTCGAAAAACGTGGGGATTAGTATCTTTTCTGGAGCTTGCTCAAAATTGGAATGTATTGAACACCATTCTCGACAAGTTGCTGACTGCGAGTCTGGAAATGGCTTTGCAATATCGTTCCAATCCGAGCCCAGAAAAAGTTATAAAGTACTTGTGTCTGGTCTCCCACTAGGAATAGAAACCTTCACCGATTTCACAGATGCTGCCGTGGATAGCCTTTCTGTACGTCGTAAACTGCAATCCCTTCCTAGAAATGATTTCCAACTCGAGTTTACAGAGGAAATTGCACCTGAGAACAGCAAGTGTGGATCTTCTCTCCCTGTTGGTTTTGAGAGTCCAGTCAAGGGAAGCACAGTTGGCTTGCTTACGACCTATAAAACGTGCGAAAACACTGAAAAATCCGGTGGTACGTAAACAAACAAACGTCATGTTGTGAAAAAATCGTTCCGTGATTTTCTTTTTTGACTAATTTTTCTATTGCTTCTTTACCAGCATGGTACACTGTTCAGGGTGGCGAACCAACGGAGGACGGAGATATCGCTTACAGTGCTAATACATGCGACCCCGATTCCAATTTTTACAACGCGATAAGTGTTTATAGTGGAAGTGGTTGTGGATCTCATTCATGCGTCGATGTTGATGTCCTCCCATGCCCTAATGGCTCATATGGTCAGCAAGTCTTTTGGACAAGCACCGAACAAGAAGAGTTTCAGATTTTTGTCCATTCTTCCGATATTATAGAGGCGAAAACCTTCAATGCTGGAACCTTCCTCATGGATATAACCTTCGATAATCGCGTTCCCAATGATTTCTGCAGCGCTGCTGTCGATATTGAGCTGGTTGCCGACAAGGCAGATCTCAAGCGAGTAGGCAGAGTAGAAGGTAGAACAAAAGGTTCGATACCAGACGTTGAATCAATCAAAAATGCCTCGTGTGGACTTGGAGATGCTGGATCGTGGCATCGTATCACTGGAACAGGTGCAGTTTTGCAGGCTTCGACGTGCTCCAATATAACTGACCATGAGACAGTACTCCACGTGTATTCTGGAGAGTGTGAGCAACTTACATGTATTGATTCTGGTGGAGCGGATTTGGCACTTTGTGAAAATGAGAATGCATCGCTTGTAAATTTCAGGACTCAAGTGGGTACAGATTATTACATTCTCGTCACCAGTAGGGAGGGTAAAGCTGGGAACTTTGAACTAGAGGTCACGGAAATTCACTCGCCATATAACAATGAATGTAGCGTAGGCATTGTATTAGAAGGTGATACAATACTCGGAAGTACGGTAGAAGCTACAATCGATTTTCCAATAGGCTACAATTGTGGAGTGCCCCTTGACACTCCAGGACTTTGGTACGAGTTAAAAGGCACAGGAAAGGGCATTGAAATCAGCACTTGTCAAACAAATGATTTCGAATCTGCAATCAGTGTCTTTCACGCATCCTTGTCTGGTGTGAACATCTATCAGGATCCGATGCCCGACAATTCTTGCGACAATCTAAAATGTGTGTCAGGAACATCTGCCATCGATCCAAAATGCTCAGATGGCAATGGGGTAGCCGTATCCTTTTTTGGCGAAAAAAATACCAAGTATCAAGTTTACGTGCATGGAAAGTCAGGTGCTTCCAAAAGTGTAGGTGATTTTTCACTTTCATACAATGAATTTGAGATACTGGAGCGAAACGAATTCTGCCCTTCAGCCCGCAACCTTCCAATCGATGGGAGTAGAATCCGAGTTTCGACAGGAGATGCATCTCGTGCTTCGGTTCCATACTCGTCATGCGGTGTTGAGATCACAAGCCCTGGATTTTGGTATACCTTTCAGGGAAACGGACAGCCCTTCAATGTCATGGCATGCAATGAATACGCAGGTGGCACCGATGCTTCTGTATCGATTTTTGAGTCAGATCGTGGAGGCTGTGATTCGCTGACGTGTCTCACAGGAACGACATTTAATGACAATGTTTGTTCCAGTGCTCAGCAGCAGCGATTCCTTCAGGGAGAAATGTCTTCCTCTGCTATTCGCTTCATGACTCAACCCGGCAGGGAATACTATGTCTTTGTACACGGGGAAGAGGGGGTGGGAGACTTTGAATTGCTTGTCCAGGACGAGAGCAATATTGTCCCCATCGAATCAACTAGAAGCCCAACTCTCCAGCCAACAAAGGTAATCAGACCACCAAAGCCACTTTCACCAAAGCCAATTTCTAAGGCTCCAACAATCTCTCCTATTTCGCAATCAGAAGTGGCCAACATAATGGGCACACTTAACCAAACCTCCACGACAATCACCAACGACAAAGCAGAAGGAGGTAAAAAGGGGCAAACTCTTTTGTGGCTACTGCTACTATTATTACTCCCCCTAGGTGCTTGGCCTCTCTACAAATTGTATCATAAAAGAAAGCAGGGCGACCTTAATGGTGACGAAGGTAATGACTCAGACGATGAAATCGCTGCATTCACTGACGATAAATTTGGTCATGACAACGAAAATGGATCGCTAATCAACCGCGATGACGAAAGTGATTCGGATAGTGATGAATGGGAGGTTGAGGTTGAGAGTGATAGTGAGGATAGTAGTGATAGTGGTGATAAGTATACTGATGATGATGATGATGACGATAGCAGGGATTGGGAAAGTAATGAGGCCGGTGTAAGTTTCTATCATGATGAGGAAGATGGCATGCATGGGAGCGCTACCGAAGAGTCTCTGTCGATTGGAATGCTTTAGCCTCACTTTAGCCTCAAATGCGGGAAAAATTGTACTGTTATACATCTTGATATGCAACAAAACAATATTATGATATATACAAAAATTGATAGAATATTAGAACAACATACATCTACATGCGTCTATGAAGCTCAAATGTTGCAGCAAGAAAGCTTGTTGTCGACATATATTAGCAATTACAAAATTTGTGACTTATAAAAATAAATGCGTCGGAAGTGGAAATCTATCTCTATTATGTTGATTATAAATCGTATAAAATTATCAATTTCAATCGTTTTGTTCGTCAAATGGTGTTGCCCCGACACGCAGGAGCATACAATAAGTATTCAACATTGTTATATTTCGAAGCGATTCAACCCTAACCTACCCGTGAAGTTATCGTCTTCTCGCTGTTCATCAGGGACGGAAGCCTTGCCCTCCTGCGACAATGATAATTTTCTGCTCGCATAAGATTTAATACTCGAAAATGATTTTATACTGGGAAGCGAACTTAAACTATCTTCCTCATTTTCGAATTTTGTATGCCGAACGATGTTGACCCCCTTGGCAGCAGAGAATGAACCAGCCTTATATTCGACACGGGCAGCCTTGCGAAGTGCCAACCGTTTCTTGAGCGCTGTAAGCTCCTTTTGGCGTTGCTCGGTGTCTTGCGTCAATTTTGTTGGATTGCTGCCTGTTGTGCTATTGTTGGTCTCTTTGGATTCAGCGCTAGTAGGAATGTCAACGTTGACATTCATTTCGGAGGCACGTTGTTTAAATTCTTGATTGGTTCTTGCCACGAACTCCTTGTGTCTCTTTTCTAGCGCAACGAATCTACGAATGAGCTGAATGTTCAGTGCTTGGAGTTCTTCATTATGGCTAGCAAGGGCATCCTTTTCTCGTTTGGTGTTTTGGAGAGTCATATCATTTCGAGCCTGGGCGCTGAGTTTGCGATTGGTGGCTTCCAATTGGTCTTTAAGTTGTGACTCGCGTTCCATGCTTAGTTTCAGCTCGTTAGTAAGATCTGAGACGAGCTGCGCAGCCTTGGCTGAGGATTCATGACTTCCATCAATGCATTCCTTTTCGACAGACTGCTGCTGCCGAATGAAAGATTCCTTCCTCCGTCTTGTTCGTTCCTCATCGAGTTCCTTTTGGAGTTGTCGTGTTTTAAATTGTTCCATTTCTAATTCTTCGCTCAGATCTAGTACGACATTCTGTGGTTCTGCTTCATCTTTCTTTTCGAGCTCGCTGGTAAGTTCTTGGATCAAGTCCGACCGTAGCTTGTCACGTGTTTCGAGCGATACCATTGCAATCCTCATCCGCTCCTGCACTGTTTCGGAAACAATCAAATCCTTTTTGAGAGATCGATTCAACATCAAATGCTCATCAATGGATAGTCCTTGTAGTTCGTCAAAGTTTTGCCTTTTGCTTTTCAAGGGAGACCCGCTATCATTATCATTTCCAGCATAAGGATTTTGATACAGATCATGAATATCTTCGCGCATGTCTTCTTGATCACGTAAAACATCGTTTTCCGTTTCCAAAATCCAGACCCGATTCATAAGAGAGACAATCTTTTCTTCCATCTTGAGTATCGAGATTTCTGTGCTATCGTCTTCCTCGTTTTCGTTCCCATAGTTTATCATGTGTGGTGGACATATACACTTGCGAGCATCTGCATGGAGGGGTGAATAAGCTGCGTCGTTTCTATTTTCATATGTATTGCTTTCAACATCTTCGGGGTCTGCTTGTGATGTCAGCTCACGATTCTCGAAAGAAGCTGCGTCATACGACGGGGCAATCTGATGGATGTGTACCTCCGAACTTTCGTCTTCACCAGAGGAGGACGAACTCGAGATATACATATTGTCTGTCTACAAACCTGTCTGGCTATCTGACGAAGTATCTGTATCCTGTTCTTCACTCTGTCAAACGTCTATTCGATGATGGCTTGGTACGTGAATTGGAAAATAGTGTAAAAAAGAATAAAATTGATTCTGCGTGACAAGAGAAATCCTCGCCAAAACTCGCAATTGGTCTGTCCATCGAAAGGAAATTAAGCCAACAGAATTCCGATAGTCGGCTTGGGCCTATTACAAAAAACGCATATTTTTGGCGTTGGCGAGGCGTTTTACTAATACGCGCGATCCCAACGGATCGAAATAAGCTCGCAGATTTTGTCTCATCGCTTTTCGAAATATCGAAAAACTTCAAATGTATTGGCAGCATTCCATTGCAAGAGATCGTGCAAAGCTCATTGACACCACTTCTGTTGCCAAAAGACGACAATAAAGAAACAACAGGTTGCAAGAACGGCACATATAGTAGAGAGCGGGAAAATATAGTTACGTGTTGTAAGAAAAACGGCAACAATGATGATGAAATCGTACTGGACGATAGTGTGGTTGTCGGCTGTGCTGGTTATGTTATCGATGGAGGGGGCCAATGGACAAAAAATGAATGGCAACGTGCAAAAAACTATGAATAAGAATGGCAATGGCAACGGACAAAAAACTATGAATAAGAATGGCAATGGCAACGGACAAAAAACTATGAATATGAATGGCAATGGCAACGGACAAAAAAAGATGACTGGAGGAAAGAAAAAAGGAGGAGTGCGAGGATCCAACAAGAAGAACAAAAAGCCAGAGCAATCCCCGGAGCAGGTCAATGAACCCAGCAAGGATAGTTCTAATACAGAATCGGGAGCAAACATTCCTGCTTTTACCAACAAGGGTTCCAGAGAGAAGAATAACAGAAACCCAGCGAAATACCCGGCGCAACAGGCCAATGAACCCGGCAAGGGCGGCTCTGGTAAAGCTCCTCCGATCATTTTCGAAGAGGATAGCTCAGAAGAGGTTGCACAAGAACTAGCAAGACTCTGTACAGACGAACCTCATCTGAAATACCGACATTTCAACCAGAACTTGGGCACGAATACCTTTCAGGATTGTTCATGGGTGAAAATGGATCCTACTGGTCGATGCGACCTCGAGATGCATGATGTAGTGCAGGCAAGAAATCGGGGAGTAGGAAAACTATACCTTAGTGATATGTGCCCTCTATCCTGTGGGAGATGCCCCACTGCACCTCTGGACGAAAAAGAAATTCCTCGTAAGAACATTTACTCCACGAATGATTTAACGGCAACCGAGGTAAAGAAAATCAATAGGCAACACAAAAAAAAACAAGCAAAACGACAAGCAAATAGGGGAAAAAGAGAACCCTGTCCATGCCCAGACGATGAACACCAAGGTGATACCAATGAAGGTGATGGTATTAGAGTGCCATCTCCAGTGCCACCACCAACCGCTGCCCCCACTCTTGCTCCAGCTGATCCTACTGAGAGTCCAACGTCCATGCCAACCAGTGAAACAACTTCTTGGACCACTTCGACGTCGACGTTTTGGAGTTCCACTTCTCTTACCTCTACAACTACCTTCTGGACAAGCGAGGCTGTTAATGCTACCATCTCTAGTCAAACAGCTGCCGTTGATGATGGACTAGACAGCAGAACTCTAGCAATTATCCTAGCGGTTGTCCCGGCTGTACTTCTCCTATGTCTCTTTTGTTGTATTTGTCGATGCCGAAAGAGGAAAAAATCCAAGGTTACCGATTATCCCATTCACAATGTAAAGAGTACCGACACGTTTGGAAGCCGCATCCTGAATGTACTTTCTTACTTCAACGGGCGTCAACACGACGAGCGGGTCGATGTTCACAAGGGTCCTTCTATTACTGATAGACGCCCAGACAGCGTACACAGGGTTATGAGCGTAGAATCTTATCATGATGAGTACACTAGGAAGCATGGACTTGCATTTCCACCTAAGTCTGGCAGAAAAGGTAGCAAAGAAACAAGCAGGGAACCCAAAGGTAGAACCCCTAAAGGCAGTAAAAGCAGTGACCGATATAGCTTCGAGCAAGAGTGCTAAAATACTCGATGCATCGATACGGGGATAGAACAAATGAATTTGACGACACAAGCAAATACTTTATAAAATAAAGAAATTACGTATTTTTTATGGTATTGTGGACATTAAATTATTACATTTTTTGTCATTGGGTCTCTTTTGTGCTCTCAACTCGTGCCTCATCCACCGCAGAAAGATCATCGTATTGTACAAGGTTACAGAGGGCCATCCAGTGTTCCCTTTCGTCGTCACGGACGTTCCGAAATACATCGTATAGTGTGTGAAGTTCGTGGGGACGGTTTAGGGATCTTGGACTATCGCTGTGGTTTCCATTGCTTTTTGCAGTAGCACTAGTGGGGTTCTTGGACACAGCACAAAATGCTTCAAACACATGGGGATTCTTTCTATACTCGGTCTCGTAGTACTCTCGAGCAATAGCCGGGACGGGTAGAGTCTTCAACTCTTCCTTATGCATGTCTAGGAACTTGAGATCAAATAATTAGTTGTGAAGGAATGAAAAAGATGAAAATACGTGCTGTGAGAGATATCTGCCATGAAACATAGGTTGTACATTGCCGCTATTGAAAGGTTGTCAAAATTGCCTTTGAATGTATTTCGAACTCTGTGCCAATCCACTTTTGTGGGTGCTCTTACCTCGTCATAGATTCGATAGGCGTGGTCTTCGACAATCTCATTGAGATGATAGGCGGCCTGTTCTTTCCACAAAAAGACCACCACTACGAACCAGTAGTAGAAAAAGGCTAGAGTGTGTGCCAAGATCCGATCAAATGCTCGATCGTTGCCTCCCAGGGCTTCCATAATCAACCGGTGATGGAGCTCATTGTCTGCCTGGGCGTAGTGTGTCCTCATGGTCGATATACGTTTTTCATTATTTCTGTTGCTGTTGCGTCTGCTGTTATCATGGATTGGTTTCGTTGCAGCACCGAGCGTTTCTCGCAAATGTAGGACAGAAAGGTAGGCAAAATAGGGAATTCTTGCCACGGTCTCAAAGACGTAGAATTTTTCAAACCCCAGTGTCGTTTCAGTTTTAGCAGTTGGATTGTATTCGTCACCGAATAGGGGATTGATCATCATTCGAGTATTTGTTGCCTCCAATTGTTGTCGTTTGCGATCGTTTGGATATAGTACCATAATGATGACGTACAAACCATGCACCAGATAGTTGTTGAATTGGTAGATAGCTCGATCTATCGATGCTGCCTCTGGATACACATCGTTTTCCTTATCGATTTCTTGGGACTCGAGCAAACTGGGTTTTAAGTTGGAAACGTCTTTTGGATCTTGGCTGTTGCTCGTTGTTGTCTTGGTATCGTGCTGAAGAAAGTAGGGAACGGGCGTTAGGAAATACGGAATCGATTGTTCTCGTTTGTTATTTGTAGAGGAAGAGGTGTATTCATCAACAGAACTGGAATCCCCGCTGGTTTGTCGTTCTCCACTCTCCGCAAGAAAGGATTCGAGGGCATTGTGTTCCGTCAAGAGTATCTCTTCTAATGATGAAGATGGTTGTGATGGATGTAATATTGATGACTCGATTGGGAGAGGAGAGTTATCGAGATTCCCAAAGTCGCTTTGTGGAAACGATGGAGATTCCAAAATATTTTCTGTGCCATCTTCGTCAATATTGGTCGCCAATAGACGGTGTTTTGGATTTGGCTTGCTCTTGTTGCGCCGTTGGTGTTCTTGGCAGTGATGCTTGCCGTACTTTGCTTGCTGTGGATAGACCAAGGCATGAACAAAACCACAAAGAACCACTACAAACAAAGATGCGAAGACCAATTCAAAATGGCGGCTTACGGAGAGCAACGGATTTTGATTTTGCACCCGCATAGTATCGTTGTTCTTTTTCTTTTGGGAGGCGAAGAAAACTATATCAGTTTTCAAACCTATTCAAAGAATTCGATGCAATTTCTTAAGAGTTGGGGGAATGCAGAGATAAAGGTTCTTGATGTCAAATTCTTGAACAATCAATGCGATGATTATGGAGGGTATTGCATAGTAGCAAGAGGAGATTCTTCTATTCAAACAGAGTCTTCTACTATCCAAAGGACGAAGAATTTAACCTTTTTGATGTTCCATGCCATCAATAATCGGCCAAGAAGAAA
>Ga0115013_10001603_pt1 | contig 13009 bp, 8 predicted proteins | sample SouAtlMetagenome_2_FD_88686 | JGI IMG/M metagenome (GOLD analysis project Ga0115013, IMG submission 88686) | Marine eukaryotic phytoplankton communities from Atlantic Ocean - South Atlantic ANT15 Metagenome | ecosystem: Environmental > Aquatic > Marine > Oceanic | place: South Atlantic Ocean...
AGTGCGCCAGTTATTAAAATTCTATTCTTCAAAAAACACTTAAATTTGTGATGAAAAGCTATAAAAAATATGTATCAATCACTAAAAAAAAGATTAAAAATTGAAATAGAAGAAATAAAGGATTCTGGAAGGTATAAAAATGAAAGAATTATAACATCTCCTCAGAAAGCAATTATTAATACCAACCAAGATAAAGTTGTAAATTTTTGTGCAAATAATTATTTAGGTTTGGCATCCGATACAAGAATAATTGATGCTGCAAAACAATCCCTTGACACTCATGGTTTTGGCTTGGCATCTGTAAGATTTATTTGTGGAACTCAGGATATTCATAAAAAATTAGAAGAAGAAATATCAAATTTTTTAGAGACAGAAGATACCATACTTTACGCAGCTGCTTTTGATGCAAATGGAGGTCTTTTTGAACCCTTGTTTGATCATAAAGATGCGATAATTAGTGATAGTTTAAATCATGCATCAATAATAGATGGAATTAGACTATGTAAAGCAGCTAGATTTAGATATAATAATAATGACATGGATGACCTTGAAAACAAATTAAAAGAGGCATCAAAATATAGAAACAGAGTTATAGTGACCGATGGTGTATTTTCAATGGATGGAACGATTGCAAAACTTGATTTAATTTGTGACTTAGCAAAAAAATACGATTCACTAGTTTTTGTTGATGATTGTCATGCAACAGGCTTTATCGGCTCTAATGGAAAAGGTACTCAAGAAGAACTCGATGTTATTGGAAAAATAGATATTATAACTGGAACTTTGGGTAAAGCATTAGGTGGTGGAAGTGGTGGTTTTACAACGGGTAAAAAAGAAATTATTAATATTCTTAGACAAAAATCAAGACCATATTTGTTTTCTAATACTCTTGCTCCTGCTATTGTAGGGGCCTCGTTAAAGGCAATAGAATTAATTCAAAAGGATATAACTATTATAGATAATCTCAAAAAAAATACTAATTTTTTTAGAGAAAAAATATCAAAATTAGGTTTTGACATAAAGGGAAAATCTCACCCGATTGTACCTGTAATGATATACGATGACAAAAAGGCTTCCCAAATCGCCGATTATTTATTGGATAATGGGATTTATGTCGTTGGTTTTTCTTATCCAGTTGTCCCGAAAGGACTTGCAAGAATTAGAGTTCAGATATCCTCTGCACACACAACAAATCAAATAGAAAAAGCAGTAAATTTATTTGAGAAAGCTGGTAAAAAATTTGGAGTTTTAAATTAAAATGACAAAACCAACAATAATTGACATATCAAAAGCAACTGGTTTTTCTAAATCTACAATCTCTAAAGCACTTAATAACAGTGCAGAAATTAGTTCTAAAACAAAGGAAAAAATTAATAATTATGCTAGGAAAATTAATTACAAACCTAATTTCTATGCTAGTCATTTAAGAAAAAATATTATAAAGAATGTTGCTATTATAATCCCTGATGTTCTTAACTTTTATTTTGCAAAAGTCATTAAAGGAGCTCAGCAAGAGTTCTTTAACAGAAATTATGATATGATGTGCTTCTTTAATGAAGAATCTGCATCAAAAGAAAAGAAAATACTAGATAAATTAAAAAATGGAAGTATTGCAGGTTTTATGATTTCACAAGCAAAAAATCCATTTTCAGAAAATATATCAAATAAATTAAAAGAATTACAAAGCTACAACATACCCGTACTTATGTTTGACCGAATTGTTAGTGATTTTAAATGCGATAAAGTTTTTATTGATGATTTTCAAACCACTTATGATTGTGTTAAACATTTAGTTTCAAGAGGGAAAAGAAAAATATCTTTAGTGTCGCCTATCCATGACACATTAATTGGCAAGAAAAGATTTGAAGGATATAAAAAAGCTTTAAAATCAGAAAAGATTCAATTCAATAATGACTTGTATATTCCTCTAACTAGTGGAGATACTATAGAGAGTGAAATAACAAAACTTGCTCTGTCTAAAAAAATTGATGCTATAATATGTATTGAACAAGATACAACAATTGCAATCCAAAGTTTATTATTAGACCTTGGATTTAAAATTCCTAAAGAAATAGCTATCTTAGGATTTACAGATGGGCCTCTCTTTAAATACACTAAACCTAGTATCACATCTGTTGATCAACATGGTGAATATATTGGTAAATTATCTGCAAAAATTTTGATTGAAAGAATTGAAAACAATAACTCTAAAGAATTTATAGAAGAAAAAGTTCCAACTTCTCTTAATGTTAGAAAATCAACATAGGAAAAAAAAATTTCTATAAATTAATTATTTAAACCATTGCTCTTTTATTAAAAGAAAATTGGAGAAAAGAATAATAAAATTCCTATAACAATCAAAACTAAAACAACCGAAAGTACAACATCAATAGTTGAATATGACTTTTCTGAACTTATTCGGTCAGCTTCACTTAGAGTTCCATAAGAGAGACCTTGAATCCTCTTGTAATCAGGTTCAGATGTTATCAATGAAACTGATATACAGAGAATAACTGAAAATAAAAACATCCAGATTGCCATGTAAGAAAAATTTATTGAAGCAAATTCATATAATAAACCACTACTTATAACTCCCTCATTAGTAGCAATCTCAGACCCTAATCTCAATATTAATAGAAATAACCCGCTAAAGAGGGTTACGATGGCTGCTTGTGCATTTACTCTTTTCCATATAATTCCTAATAAAAAAACTGTTGTGACTGGTGGAGCAATGTATGCTTGAACGTTTTGCAAGTATTGATACATTACTCCTCCTCCAATTTTTTCCATAATTGGTATCCATGCAATACCTAATACAACAATAACAACTGTAGCTAACTTGCCTACATTAACCAAAAAAAGTTCAGATTTATCAGGACTTATTTGTTTATAGATATCAATTGTAAATATTGTAGAACATGAATTAAAAACTGAGGCTAGAGAACTCATTAATGCTGCCATTAATCCACCTGCAACTAGCCCCTTTAAACCAACTGGCAAAAGTGTTGTTACTAACATTGGAAAAGCTCTATCTGCTCTTTCAACTCCAGTTACCGGATCTATTACACTAAAAACCTCTGGATTTTGAATTGTAAGGGCATAAGCAATTATTCCAGGTACTAAAAAAATCAAAATAGGCAAAAGTTTTAAGTAAGCTCCGAAAATAGCACCTCTTCTTCCAATAGTTATGTTATTCGCAGCTAAAGTTCTTTGAACAATATATTGGTCTGTACACCAATACCATATACCAACAATAGTTCCTCCAAAGAGTAAGCCAGCCCAAGGAAAATCAGGGTCATCCCAGGGTCTCCACATATTGAAATGTTCGGGACTAACCTCAATTACGGTTTGTGTCAACTGGTTCCAACCACCAACTTCTTGGAATCCTAAATAGGTAATAATAACAGATCCTAATATTAATACAACTGTTTGAAGGGTTTCTGTATATACAACGGCTTTTAAACCACCTATTATGGTGTATATACCAGTGAAAATTACTATTCCAATAGCGCCAACCCAAAAATCCAAATTCAAAAGTTCTGAAACAACTATTCCACCAGCATAAATTGTTACGGAGACCTTTGTTAAAACATAAGCAAAAAGTGAAAAAACTGAAAGAAACCATCTTGATCTACTATCAAACCTTTTTTCCAAGAATTCAGGCATAGTAAATGCACCACTTCTTATATAAAAGGGTAAAAACAACCAGCCTAAAAGCAAAACTATCCATGCATGAAGTTCATAATGAGCCAATGGTGTCCCAGATGAAAAACCTGTACCTGCAAGACCAACAACATGTTCAGAACCGATATTAGATGCAAAAATTGATGCACCGATGACAAACCAACCAACATTTCTACCAGCTAAAAAGTAATCTTCAGTATTCTTATTCCTTTGTAATGCAACCCAAACTGCAACTCCAACAAGAATTGCAAAATATAGACCTAAAACTACCCAATCTAAAGTTTCAAAAATTGATTCTTTTACTTCCATAAATTTATTTTATATAATTAAATAATATATTTTCAATTAGTTCCTGCTTTCCACTTTTTAGATCTAAACTTCCATTTTCTTTTGCAAAGCCATAAAGGTCCTCAAGTTTTAATTTTCCTTCCTCAAAATTTTTTCCATTTCCTGAGTCAAAGCTTTTGTATCTTTTCTTTAGCATTTCTGGTAAAGGTGATTCAGTTAAAAGTTTATCAGCAATCAACAAGGATCTTGCAAAGGTATCAGCTCCTCCAATATGAGCCAAAAATAAATCTTCAAGATCAGTTGAATTTCTTCTAAGTTTGGCATCAAAATTAATTCCACCACCTTGAAGTCCTCCAGCTCTTAAAAAAACTAACATAGCTTCAGTAGTTTCTTGAATATTTGTTGGGAATTGATCAGTATCCCAACCATTTTGATAGTCACCCCTATTCGCATCAATACTTCCTAACATGCCTGATTTTGCAGCTACAGTTAATTCATGCTGAAAAGTGTGTTGAGCCAATGTTGCATGGTTAACTTCAATATTAATTTTAAAATCTTCTTCTAAGCCATATTCCTTTAAAAAACCTATTGATGTAGCAGTATCAAAATCATACTGATGTTTAGATGGTTCCATTGGTTTTGGCTCAATAAAGAATGTACCTTTAAATCCTTTTGATCTGGCATAATCTCTGGACATTTTTAAAAATTGAGCCATATGGTCAAGTTCACGGCTCATGTCAGTATTTAATAAAGACATATATCCCTCTCTTCCACCCCAAAACACATAATTTTCTCCATTTAGTTTGATTGTTGCATCTATTGCAAGTTTAATTTGACCTCCAGCTCTTGATACAACATCAAAATCAGGATTTGTAGCAGCTCCGTTCATATAGTGTGGATTTGAAAAGCAATTAGCAGTTCCCCAAAGTAGTTTTATTCCAGAGTCCTTCATTTTAGATTGAATATAATCTGTGATAAAATTTAATCTATCCTCAGATTCTAAGAAATCATTAGACTCTCCAATTAAATCAAAGTCATGAAAACAGAAATAATCAAATCCCATTTTTGATATAAATTCAAAAGCTGCATCAGCCTTATCTTTAGATGCTTTATAGGGATCCTCAGATTGATCCCATGGAAAATTTTGAGTTCCAGCTCCGAAAGGATCTGCGCCTTGACCACAGAATGAGTGCCAATAAGCAACTGCAAATTTGAAATGGTCTCGCATAGTTTTACCTGCAACTAATTGCTCTGGATTATAGTATTTAAAAGCTAATGGATTTTTTGAATCTTTTCCTTCAAACTCAATTTTATTAATCCCTTTAAAAAATTCTCTATTTCCGATTGTTGTCATAATTTTTAATTTATAATTTTTTCTAAATTTTCCTTCCAATTCTGATATGCATCCAAGTATGATGATTTTTTTTGATTTAGTGGCGTAAAAGATTTAATGTGATCATTTTCAGTAATTTTTTTAGAGTAAGAATTAAAATTACTTGAATCGTAACCAACTGCTCTTGCAGCACCATATGCTCCAGTGCTATCATATATTTCAATTTCTTTATCAATTATGGTTGAAATACATTTTGAAAATAAATCAGATTGAAATAAGTTATCATTCCCCGCTCTCAGAAGCTTAGGGCTAAAATTATCATTAATTAAAATCTCCATACCATAAATAAATGAAAATGCTATTCCCTCTAATGTAGCTCTACAAAGATGACTTTCATTATGTATATTTAAATTTAAATTTTTAATAGATGTGCCAATATCTTGATTATTAAACATTCTTTCATTTCCATTTCCAAATGGATAAAGTAATAAACCATCTGAGCCAATATTAATTTTTTCAGCCATGTCATTCATTTGAGAATAGTTTTTTACATTATTCATTAAATTTTTAAGCCATTTATATTGAATTCCTGCACCATTAATACACAAGAGCTTACCAATTAGCTTATTTTCATTTGAATAATTTACATGAGCAAAATTATTCAACCTCAAAGATTCTTTAGATTTTAGTGAGTCCGTTAAAGCATACAAAACACCTGATGTTCCACCAGTTGCTGCAACCTCACCAACATTTAAAATGTTCAATGTCATTGCATTGTTAGGTTGATCACCTGCTCTATATTTTATTGGAGTACCTTTTTTAAGACCAGTTTCTTCAGAGGCTTGTTTTGAAACATAACATTGATTTGAAAAATTATCTACAATTTCTGGTATTAATTCAGTTTCAATATCATAATAATCCAATAACCAATCAGCAGTTTTATTTTCCTTAAAGTCCCAAAACATACCTTCAGACAAGCCATTAACAGTTGAGGCAATCTCACCAGAAAGTTTGTAAGCAATAAAATCACCGGGTAATAAGAACTTGTAAGATTTTTCATAAATATTAGGCTCATTTATTTTAACCCAAGCAAGTTTTGAAGCTGTAAAGTTCCCTGGTGAATTTAATAAATGACTAGAGCACTTATCCTCTCCGATGTCTGTAAATGCTTTGTTTCCGATTTCAACTGCCCTGCCATCACACCAAATAATTGAGTTTCTCAATGATTTTCCATTCTTATCAATTATCACTAATCCATGCATTTGATATGAAATTCCTATGCCTAAAATTTCGTCGGCATTAATATTACTCTCATGTATGATTCTTTTGGTTCCCAAACAAATTAATTCCCACCAAAAATTTGGATCCTGCTCTGCAAATCCAGGTGAACTAGAAATAATATTCATCTCATTATTTGGCTCTTGAATTAAATTAACTTTCTTTCCAGAGTCTGCATGAGTTAATGCAACTTTCAATGAGGAACTACCTAAATCATAACCTAAGTAATACATTACATTTATTTAATTATTGTATTAATTGTTTTTATTGATCCATCTTCATTGTGAAACATCTCTGTAACTTTAACATTTCTTAGAAAATCTTTTCCAGAGATTTGAGTATCATGATAAAAGAAATACCACTTATCATCAATTTCTAATGTTGAATGATGGTTTGTCCAACCCTGAACTGGATTATTCATTATACCTTGGTAAACAAATGGACCATAAGGATTATCACTTGTTGCATAAACGATAAGGTGAGTATTTCCTGTTGAATAACTCAAATAATACAAACCATCTTTTTTGTGTACCCATGCTGCTTCAAAAAATCTTCTTTCGTGATCCTTTGTTAAAATAGGGTTTCCATCTTTATCAATTATCCTTATTGGTTTTGGGTCTTCAGCAAAACTAACCATATCGTCAGACATCAAGGCAATTCTAGGTGATATAGCAGGACTATCTGGGATACCATTATCTTGTGTTTCACATCCTGATGGTGTGTATTGATTATTCTCATCCCATCTTTGAAGTTGACCACCCCAAATTCCCCCCAAATACATATAATATTTTCCATCATCATCTTTAAATACACTTGGATCCATGCTATAGCTACCCTCTATTGGTGTTTTTTTAGACTTAAAAGGGCCTTCTGGCTTATTTGATATTGCAACACCTATCTTAAAAATATCTTGCTTGTCTTTTGTTGGAAAATAAAGGTAAAACTTACCATCTTTTTCAGCAGCGTCTGGTGCCCAAAATTGTCTTTTTGCCCATGGAACATCTTTCAAATCTAAAGCCACATCATGAATTGTAACAGGGCCTCCTATATAATCCATTGACAAAACTCTATAGTCTCTCATTGCATACTGACTACCACAATCATCATACATAGGGTTTTTCTCAACTATATCATGAGAAGGATAAACATAAATTTTTCCGTTAAAAATATGTGCAGATGGGTCAGCTGTGAAAATTTCTGAGACCAAGGGGTCATTCAAAAATTTTTTTTGAGAATAAGTATATGAGCTGAAAATCAAAATTAAAAGAATTATTTTTTTCATTTTATTATTATTGGTTTATTGGAAAAATCTCTCATTTTTTTTAATTTTTTTGAATACGAATCAACAATTTTCTGATATTCAGGTTTATTTGAGATATTAAAATATTGTTTATTATCATTTTCCATATCAAAAAGCATATTATATAAAACTTTACCAGTCTTGTGTTGTAAGACTTCATGATAAGAATATTTTTTATCTTGAACAACCTCCATGGTTTGATATCTACTGTAAATCTCTGATTTGTGCTCCAATTCTGGGTTTTTCAAGACTGGAACAAAACTTTTACCATGTATATAGTTCGGTGGCTTAATTCCAACAATTTCACATATTGTAGGATATAAATCTACGTATTCAACCATGGTATCAGTTTGAAAACCCTTTTGCATTTTTGGTGAGGATACAATTAAAGGAACGTGTATGGCTTCATTATATGTATGGTGTTTACACCACATACCATGTTCACCAAGAAAAAACCCATGATCGCTCCAAAAAACGATTGTAGTATTGTCTCTTAATCCTAATTCATCAAGAGATTTAATTAGTTCTCCTATCAAAGTATCTAAATAAGAAATTGTGGCGTAATAAGATTTTATTAGATCTTCCTCCATTTTTGTGCTAACAGGGCCAGATTTAGGAATATCTATATACCAATTTCTAAGTTCAGTCCAATCATGGGCAATTGATCGGTTTGGTGCATCTACAGGTTGAGTCCTTTGCTTAGTAAATACCAAATCATTATAATCGTACAAGTCACCATACTTTTTTGGTTGAATAAATGGAAGATGAGGAAGTATATAACCAACAGCTAAAAAAAATGGTTTTTTATTATCCTTATATTTTTTTAACTGTTTAATTGCAACATTAGTTAATTTTCCATCGTTATATTCATCATCCAAAACATTAGAATATTCAAAGGGAGGTCCTGCATTTTTGCCATCAGGTCTAATTTTTTTCGTTTTCTTTTGTCTTGCTAACGATACTGGATTTTTATAATCAGATCCATTTCTGAAATTATAAAAATCATCCCAATCACCTTTACTATCATCTGCAAAATGAGATATTTTACCAATTGATGCAGTCGTGTAACCGTTTTTCTTAAAAATTTGAGCTAGTGTAGTTGCCTTAGGTACATCTTTATCCGCTCTTGAAGTGTAGGAATCAAATCTTGTAAAACTTCCTCTAATACCTGTTAAAATACTGGCTCTACTAGCACCGCAAACAGCAATATTAACATACGCCTGATTAAATTGTATTCCTTCAGATGCCAATTTATCAATGTTTGGTGTTATCATTTGTTCATTTCCATATGAGTTCGTAAGGGGTCTCATATCATCAACACCAATAAATAATATATTTTGTTTTTGTTCCTGGGCATTTATAAAAAGGAAATTAAAAACAATACATAAAAGTAACTTATATTCAATTTTTATATTCATCAACATTTATTTCAAATAAAAGAAAAAAAAAGGAGGTCAGATCCTCCTTTTTTCTAAAATGATTAACTATTATTTACTTCATTTAGTTAATAAGCTCGTTAGTATTTACTTCACTTAGCGGAATTAAAAATTTCATAATTTCAGCTTCATTAGTTGAAAACTTTACTTCTCTATTAGCAACATATTTTTTAGCGCCAACATAAACTTTCTTCCCAAATGAATTATTGTGTGGAAGAATAGTATGATCTAAAAAATATTGCATACCTCTTCTTCTAACATGAAATGAATCTTGTCCTTCACCAATTAATTCAAACTTGTACTCTTCCATAATAGCATCTCTGAATGAAGCTTGACCCTGAGTAAATTCAGGTCTTACAGGAACACCTGCTCTATCTAAGACAGGTTTTAAGTAAGTCATCTCCTGACCATTACCTAGTTCATTAGAGATTTCGGCAAGCATTAATAATAACTCAGCATATCTCATATCAACAACATTTTGACTGTTGAATTGGTTCTTGTGAGTTCTATCTTTCTCAGTCCATTTAAATAAATATGGATGAGAATTTCCAAATGAACTTCTCCATGTAGCAGACGGATAGGCTCGAACTCTTGCTGCTGGTCTATCAAATCTAAAATAATCATACAGATACGTTGCAGCATATCTTTTATCAGGCATTGTATTTAGATTATTTGGGTTATATCTGGTGCTACCACCATATGTTCTGAGGTGATTATCATGCTGAAAAGCAGTGACTCTAAACCATCCAAAATGCATTCCAGCTTTATATTTCCAAGGTGTAAAATTTCTTCCCATTTGAGAATTAGTTGCATCTTGAGAGATTTGCAATTCAAAAATTGATTCGCTGGAATTTTCACCTTGAACAGTAAATAAACTGCCATAATCATTAACAAGAGAATATTGGCCATAAGCTTTCATACCTTCATCGTAAGCCATATTCCAATAATCCATTGAGCCTCCACTAGTTTGTAAACTTGAATTAGTTGCTAAAGCCATATATACCTTAGATAATAACATATTTGCAGCATATTGTTTTGGATATCCAATACCAGCATTACCGTTTAATAAAGCACTAGCAGTTTGTAAATCACTTATTATTTGAGAGTAAACATCCTTTTCAGGTGACAGAGCCTTATTAGTATTTCCTTGAGAAGGTAGTTCTAACCATAAAGGAAGATCCCCCCAAAGTCTTGCTAGTCTAAAATAAGACCATGCTCTTGCAAAATAAGCGTGTCCAGCTACATCATTAAATGCAACTTCATCTTTTGTTTGTGGATTAGAAACTGTACTTACCGCAGCAATAGCACCATTTGCTCTTGCAATGGTTTGATACAAACCTTGCCACAAAAACTGAGCATCCATATGGTAGCCAGGTTTTAATGAACATAAAGTTGACATATCTCTTGTTGTAACTCTGTTACCTCCTTTTCCAGTATACATTAAGCCAGAAAAAAGATTTTCAAGAAATAATCGTCTTTCCTGCGTATTATATCCAGTGATTGACTGATAAATACCATCTCTAGCAGCCTCTGCACTTTGAACATCTAAGTAGAGGGTTTCATCAAGGAAAGGAGGATTTTCCTCCAAGTCACATGATATAGCAAATAGTATTGGAATTATTAAAAAGTATTTTAAGTATTTCATTTTATTTATTGATTTTAATTTTTTCATTTTTAAAAGGTTAGATTAACACCTAGTAGTACGGACTTTGAATTTGGTTTGTTGTTCCAGTCGACCCCTTGAATTAAACCATCATACATAAATGTTGTGATTTCAGGATCATACCCAGAATAATCAGTCCATGTAAACAAGTTTGATCCAGTAACATAAATGTTAGCCGAATCAATGAAATTATCTGGCTTTATTGGAATGTCATAGTTTAGAGTAATATTTTTTAACCTCAAATAACTACCATCCTCTACAAATCTATCCATTGCAGCTGCAAATAAATTTGAAGAATATCCGAGTCTTGGATAAGTTCCATCAGGATTCTCAGCTGACCATCTATCAGTCCAAGCCTCTTTAATAATATTTCTATAAGTTCCCTCAGCGTAACCAAATCTATACATATTTCCATTGACAATATCATTTCCTTCAGTACCATTAAATAAGGCTCTTAAGGAAAATCCTTTGTAAGATAGGTTCAGATTGAAACCATATATATAATCTGGGTTAGGGTTTCCTATAATAGTTCTATCATTTAAATCAACTTGCCCATCGCCATTTAAATCTAATACTTTAATATCACCAGGTTGTGACATAGCTCCATTAATCCTATACATTGTATCACCAGATTTAAAAATTCCATCTGTTTTCCAGCCATAAAATAATGCAGTTTCATGACCCTCTAAGAAAATATTGAGGGGAAATTTTATGCTATTTCCACGACTTGGAGTATTTCCTAAGTATGAGGGTATCTGTTGAACACCATATGCACCGGAACCACTATCCATTAAAATATCTCCAGGTGTAAGACCTAAATTTTCAATTTTTGTTTTATTAAATGCAATATTACCGCCGACCGAAATATTTAAATCTCCTTGATCAATAACTGTAACATCTAAACCTAACTCAACCCCTTTATTTTCAAGGGTTCCTCTATTAATTAACATATTTGAAAAACCCGAAGAAGTTGGAATAGGAGTTTGTTGTAATAAATCTTTAGTATTTTTTTCATAAACATCAACAGTTCCAGTAATCTTACCATTATTAAATCCAAAATCAACTCCGACATTTATTTGCTCGGTCGTTTCCCATGTTAAATCAGGGTTTGGAATATTATTTAAAACAATTGGTACGGTTGTTCCATTAGTAGGTGTCCCATATAGGCTTGATGAGGCACCATAATTTGGTAGTGTACCATAGGGTCCGATACCGTGATTACCAATTTGCCCCCAACCAGCTCTAAACTTAAGACTTGAAAACAAATCTAAATTTTGAATGAATTTTTCACTACCTGCTCTCCATGCAAATGCGAATGATGGAAAGAATCCATAACGATTATTTTCAGAGAACTTTGAAACTCCATCTCTTCTAAAACTTGCTGTTAATACATATTTGTTTTTAAAAGTATAATTAACTCTACCAAGAAGCGAGAACATCTGTTGATCAGCAGCTCTTAGTAATAAAGGATTTGAGATTACTTGACCTAAAAATGGCTGATCAGTACCTAACTGAGCAGTAACAAAATCTTGAACAGCATAAGTACTGCTGGAAACATCTCTAACATCATATGTAACACCTAATGTTGCATTAACCCTGTGATTTCTGTTAATATTTCTGTTATATCTTAAAAAATTATTAACCTGGTAAGTTAACGCATTTAACTTCATCTGTTGGTATAAACCATTAGAGTTGGCTCCTTGCCATGTGGTTAAGCCATAAAATCTACTTCTATCTTTATCTCTTAAATTTCCACCAACTCTAAATTCATATTGTAATCCAGGAACGTTAAATTTATATTTAACAGCTAAAGACGCAATAACTCTATTTTCTTTCGATTCATCAGTAAAATCATCTATCCAAGCAATTGGATTCGACAAGACATTTCCGTCAAAAAAATCACTCACATCTTCAAGACCATTAGCAATAATTGGGTTGTAAGAAACTGTTTGCTGAACAAAACTTTGGTCACCTCCAATTAAATCACCTCCTTCAGCAAAATCAGACTCACTGAAAAAAGTAGAAAG
>Ga0115013_10001605_pt1 | contig 13002 bp, 14 predicted proteins | sample SouAtlMetagenome_2_FD_88686 | JGI IMG/M metagenome (GOLD analysis project Ga0115013, IMG submission 88686) | Marine eukaryotic phytoplankton communities from Atlantic Ocean - South Atlantic ANT15 Metagenome | ecosystem: Environmental > Aquatic > Marine > Oceanic | place: South Atlantic Ocean...
ATTGGGCATTTCCTCTCTCTGAGAAGGCATATGTTTTATCTGGGACAAAAGCAAAAGTTAAACAAAGTGAAATAACAAAAGCTAAGAAAGAACGAATTCTCATAATAAAATTTTAATAGAGTTCTGTGACTGCTGGTAAAGGGTTACCTTAAAATGTTCAGTACGGATATTACAAGGTAAAGAACCATAAAAGTAAGTTTTTTAAAATCCTCGAAACAACCCGTAGCTTTTTAAATTTTTTAAAAGACTTAAATTACTTTAAGATATAAGTATATTTTTAATGATTAAGATTACAAAAAAATACAAATATAAACGTTATCTATTTTTGTTTACTTGAAATAATTTGATTTATTAAATTGTTAGCTAATTCAATTTTTGATGTTTTTTCTAAATGATTTTCCATATCCTTTTTGTCAAAAAGCCAGCCTTCATTTTTAGCTAAGGGACCAAATCCTTGGTCTTTGATATCTATAGGATTTGCAAATAGTAGATCACAGCCTTTTATCATTATTTTCTCTTTAATTGTTTTTCTTGCACTTTCAATAGACCCTGTATATGCACAAAATCCAACAAATATTTGATTTTCTTTTTTATATTTACTCATATATTTTAAAATGTCTGGAACAAATTCAATATTACTATTTAAAAATTTCTCAAATTTACTTTTCGGAACTTTTTTTGAAGTATTTCCTGAAATTTTAAAATCTGCAACTGCAGCATTCATAATGAAATAATCACATTTCGAAATTTCTTTTTTAATTTCCTTTGTTAAATCATTACTATTATCAATCTCGCGAGCATTAATGCCTTCAGTGATATCAAGCTTATTTTTTAAAGGACCATGAATATATTTTACTTGTGCCCCTCTAAATCTTGCTACTTGAGCAAGCATTAAACCCATAGTTCCAGAGCTATTGTTAGTTATCCTTCTGGCGGCATCAATTTTTTCTGAAGTACCTCCACCTGTAATTAAAAACTCTTTATTTAGTAAGTCCTTGTAAAAGGGTTTTTTATTTTGAAGAACTATAAAAGTGAGAGCTAGTTTTATTAAATCATTAGGAGGTATCTTACCAACTCCGATTTCGTCACAAGCAAGGATCCCTTCACTTGGCTTAAGAAGTAAAACATTAGGATAATCTTGTAAGAATATATAATTTTTTTGGACAGCTAGATTAAGCCACATCTTAGAATTCATAGCAGGAGCAACAATGATAGGTTTATTATTCGCAATTAAAATACTTGAGACTAATCCATCAGCATTACCTGTAACCCACTTTGAAAGTGATGTTGCAGTCAAAGGAGCAACTATCAAAACATCAGCCCAATCACATAAATCTATATGTAGAGGTCTTGGTTGATGATAAGACCATTGGTCCTTATTTAAAATGCAGGCATTCCTACTTAAAATAGAAAGTGAAATTGGCTGAATTAATTTTTCAGCATTTTCAGAAACAACGCACTTAATATCATAATTATCTTTCACTAATTGACTAACTAGCAAAGGGATTCTTACTGCAGCAATACTTCCAGTAATTAATAAAAGAATCTTAACTTTTGATTTTTTGGATTGAGGTTTCATTAATTAGTTACTTATCTAAAAGATGCATATAATCAAAAGTTAGTTCAGGCTTATTAGTGACTAATGCCCTAAGTAAATCCCAATTTTCTAAAAAATCCAATGTTTTAGCATATTTTCCCTCCTCTAATCTTTTAGCAAGCTCAAAAAGACATTCTTTATTGAAAAAATGTAAAAGTTCTGCATTTATTTTGTTATTTGATTTAGATCTCATCCTTTATTCTTGTCAATATAGTGTTAATAATATAACCTCAAGGAATTCATATTAATCAGAGTATTAATTACTTTCAAAATTTTAAAAATTAACTTAAATATTAAAATTATTTTAATGAATTATATTTCAATTATTAGAAACAAATTCCAAATTCTCTTTAAGTAAAAAAATTCTTTAAAATGGTTTTGTCGGAAATTAATTATGTCACAAACAAAAAAAGAGCAAGTAGTAAGCCATTTGCGTTATTTAAGACAGGAATTAAGAGAGATGCATTTAGGAATTCAGGATGATGGTTTATTTCCTGAGCCTGGAGAGCTAAGGGGTGTTCTCGCTCAAATGGAGGCTTTACTTGAATTAATAGAAGGTAATCCAAAAGTTAAATCAAATTCTGAATAGATCTAGTAAACACTTATAACTGCAATGGTTTTAAAACCCCAAAAAACTAAATTTCAAAAAAAGGTTATTGATAATTTAGATAGTTTAAGCCAATGGGCGATAAATCCATGGCGTAGATATTCTCTAGCTTTTACTGTTGTTTTAACTGGTTACTTTTTTGGCAGTTCACTAGGAATGATTAGTGCGGTCATTGAATTAGTTGACCCGGTAGGGGCTCTTTTATCAGTTTTTTTTATTGAAATTTTGATTCAATTTAGACGAAGATTACGATTTGATAAGAGAAAAAAATTATTAGTATTGTTAATAGATTCTTTAAGATTAGGTTTGTTTTACGGTTTTTTTACCGAAAGTTTAAAACTACTCTAAATTTACTTATTGAATTTACTTAATAAATATAATAAAGCCATTCTTGTAGGTATACCATTAGAAACTTGATTATTTATTAGGCAATTTGGATATTCATCAACTATTCTGCTACTAATTTCAATCCCACGATTAATAGGTCCTGGATGCAGAATAGGAATTTCTTTCTTATTCATAGATAGTTTTTCTGGATCCAAACAATAATTTTCACTATATGATTTGATACTACTTAAAAAATTCTCCATCATTCTTTCTTTTTGCAATCTTAAAACAATAACTGCATCTACATTTTTAATAGAGTCTACTAGTGATCTTGAAATTGTGATAGAACCTCTTGAAGAGATTGGATCTTCTAATTGATTTGGAGGTGGACTGCTGACAAAATTACTAAATTCTTCAGGAATCAGAGTTGGTGGACCACACAAGATTATATTTGCGCCAAATGCAGTTAATGCCCAAAGATTTGATCTGGCAACTCTTGAATGAATAACATCTCCAACTATTAATATTTTTTTAGAATTTAAGATTTCTGGATTCAGTGATTCTGGAGAAAAGAATTTTATTAATGTATAAAGATCTAGTAAGCCTTGACTGGGATGGCTATGTAATCCATCACCAGCATTAAGTACTGAAGTCTTTGAATTAGATGCATCTAGCTTTTTTGAAATTTCTAAAGGAACATGACTTGATGAATGTCTAATAATTAAAATATTAGAACCCATTGCAGCATATGTGAGTGCAGTGTCTATAAGAGTTTCCCCTTTACTTAAAGAACTTGATCCAGGAGAAAAGCTTTGTACATCAGCAGAAAGCCTTTTAGCAGCAAGCTCAAAGCTATTGCGAGTTCTAGTGCTTGCCTCAAAAAAAATTGAAGTTATAAGATTTCCTTGTAAAGCAGGTATTTTTTTTGTACCAGCATTATTAAGAGATTCAAATCTTTCAGTTAACTCAAAAACTGATTTATAATCAGATTTTGAAAAGTTTGAAAGTGTGAGGATATGTTTGTGAGGCCAATTTCCCATTATGCTATTTGAGACAAATAATCATTTGAATTTTTTGAATTAGGATTTCTATCTCCTTTTTCCCTTTTACTAATACTTCTACTCCATTTTAGATACCAACGCCATTTTATATTTTTTGCTTTAGATATGCCAATTCTTGTTGTTTGAATTAAATCTTTTTTTTCTAAGGATAAAGTTCCTTTACTGATCCATAAAAAATTATTATTAAGAATCTTGAGGGAACTAAATTTCTTATTTACTTCAAATGTTTTTGTTACTAATCCGGGACCAGCAGCAGCTCTTTCATTTTTATTTTCTATAAAAACGGCTCTTATTAAAACACCGCTAGCAAAATTATTTTTATCAGTAACAATGTTTAAACAATGATGGATACCATATGATCTGTAAATATAAAATTGCCCTGGTTCACCAAATAATACTTGATTTGAAGATGTCTGTTTATTATATCCATGACAAGCCTCTTCTTCTTGAGAATAAGCTTCAGTTTCAACTATCAATCCTTTTAATAAGCCTCTATTCCCTCTGTTTCTAATTAGGTAGCATCCAATTAAGTCAGGTGCTACTAGCTTAGAGTGCCTACAAAAAAAACTTTTTTTTAAGGATTGTTTATCTATTTTTAAAAACTTATCTAAGTTTATTTTTAACGGCCAAATACTATTAAGTCTAGCTTTTGAAGGATAAAAAAATTTTCTGTTTGTCTTTTTTTCTTTAATTGATTTTTGGTTTCAGTTATTTTTGGAAAATCAATTTAAGGTTTATAATAATATTAGATCTTCAATATTTAAATTATATGAAACGGATTAGCAGTAAAGAAGTAAAAAAAGTCGCACAACTAGCAAGAATTGAGCTAAATGAAAGTCAGATAAATCAACATGCAGAACAGTTAGAAAAGATTTTGAAATATATCAAACAACTTGAGAAAATTAAGACCGATAATGTTCCATGCACTACAAGAGCTATAGAGGTGATAAACGTATCGAGAAAAGATGAGAAGAAGGATTATGAAAATTCTGAGGAATTATTAGATTTGGCTCCTTCAAGAGAAAATAAATTTTTTAAAGTTCCAAAAATTATTAATGATAATTAATTCTAATATTTAGAGATTTTTATTTTTTTTTTAGAAATTTAGCTTTAATTTATTCTTTCTTTGATTTTTCTTTTTTGCTTCTATGTGTCCTTATTCCTATGAGCAGGTCATAAATAAAATTAAAAGTATCAGTCTTAGTTTCAAAAATGCCAACTCTTTGTGGGGAACCTTTCATTTCTAAAAGAGGTTTGGTTTTTTCGTAAGCTATTTTGTATTCAAACCATGGGATTGAAGGCCATAGATGATGTATTAAGTGATAGTTTTGACCCATTATGAGGATATTTAAAAATTTACCTGGATAAACTCTGGAATTTATCCATTTATTTCTTGAACGAAATGGTCTATGAGGGAGATAATCAAAGAAAATACCTAAAGTAACCCCTACCATTAGTGCTGGACCAAACCATAAATTATAAATCAAGTTCATAAAGTCAAACTTTAATCCAGCTAAGATAATTGTTAAAAATATTGATCTCTCTATACCCCACTGCAGTAATTCATATTTTTTCCAAAGTTTTCTCTGAAAGAAAAATATCTCATGATAGAAGAATCTTGGAGCAATCAGCCAAATTGGACCAAAAGTACTCACAATATGATCAGGATCATTTTTAGGATCATTTACATGAATGTGATGTTGTAAGTGTACTCTAGTAAAAACGGGGAAACTGAAGCCTAAAAGTATAGCTGATCCATGTCCCATGGCTTGGTTAATCCATGGTATAGGATGAGCTGCTTTATGACATGCATCATGAATTACAGTACCTTCTATATGAAGAGATAAAAATGCAGTAGCAACCAAAAGCGGTAGAGGCCACACACCTCTGTACCATTGCCAAATACTTAGAAATGCAAGAAAATATCCGCCAAAAAATAAACCTAACGTTGGGTTCCAAAAGTTAGGCGGGGTGACGTAATTTTTTATCTCCCTATTCCAATTAGTGGATTTTAAGGGATTATTTTGAATATTTTTATTTTTACTAGTTAAGTTTGAAATTGTTTCGTTTAATCTATGATTAATATAACCAAAAACTGATAGTGATTGTACGAAAAAATCAAATATTTTTTAATTTTTCGATAAATATAGAAAAAATTATTATGTGTCAAATTAAGGATCTTAAGTAAAAATTATTTTAAAATATACCTTGCTCAACTAAAATTTACCTATGCGGTCGTGGCGGAATTGGTAGACGCGCGAGTTTTAGGTACTCGTATCTTAGGGTGTGGGAGTTCAAGTCTCCCCGACCGCATTTCAAAGTAAAATTAATATTAAGCAATTGAATTAGTTTACTAATTATATTTTTACTATAATTAGATAACAAGAGTTCAAAATTTTGATAACTTATTTAGGCTGTTTATATTTATTCTTTGGGATTATATTTTTGTTAATGCCTCTTATATATATTGAATTAGGTAGACCAAGAGACTTCATCAAAGGAGGTTTAAATTTAGTCATTGGAATGCTATTAATTGTTGAGAATAATGCTTTTGATACTTTATATTCATTAACTTTGATTGCTATAACGATATTACTAACTTTTTATTTAGTAGAAACTTTTTCTATAAGGTGGAATCAATTAACTAATCAAGAGAAAAACAAATTAAAAACTATAGCAGAATTAAAAAAAAATCTTTTAATCTTTTTAGGGGCTATCTCTCTTGCAAGGAAAGATATTTTGAATTCAAACAATATTTTAAAATTTGGTAGAAAAAACGAAAATTTAAATAAAAAAAAGTGGGTTAGGAATGATGAAAATGATAAAATGATTACTACAAATAAAAATAATTAAAAAATAAATTGATTTTTAATAAATTCTATAATTTCGAATGAAATCACAAAATAATAAAGAAAAAAAATCTGGTTTTTCTTATAAAGAAACTTTAAATTTGCTGAAAACTGATTTCTCTATGCGAGCTAATTCAGTTGTTAGGGAGCCTGATATTCAAAAATTCTGGTCAAAAAATAAGATTGATTTGGAATTGGGTTCATCTAACCTAGGTGAAAATTTCACTTTGCATGATGGACCTCCTTATGCCAATGGATCTCTCCACATGGGACATGCATTAAACAAAGTTTTAAAAGATATTATAAATAAATACAAAACATTAAAAGGTTACAAAGTTCATTTTGTCCCCGGTTGGGATTGTCATGGATTACCAATAGAGTTAAAAGTTTTGCAAAGTCTAAAATCTAATGAAAGAAAAAATTTAGATTCTTTAGGTTTAAGAAAAAAAGCTTCTGATTATGCAAAGATTCAGATTAATAATCAACTAGAAGGTTTTAAAAGATGGGGCATTTGGGGAGACTGGGACAATCCATATTTAACACTTAAAAAAAATTATGAATCTTCCCAGATTGAAGTCTTTGGAAAGATGTTTTTAAATGGTTATATATACAGAGGTTTAAAACCTGTTCACTGGAGTCCAAGTTCCAGAACAGCACTTGCAGAAGCAGAACTAGAGTATCCTGATGAGCATTATTCAAAAAGTATTTATGTTTCTTTAAAGGTCACTAAATTATCAGAGGATATCCTACTGAAATTTGAAGAAAAAAATCTGAAAAATAAATTGCTTTCTAGTTTAAATAAACTATTTATAGCCATATGGACTACAACTCCCTGGACGATTCCTGGTAATGAAGCAGTAGCTATTAATCCAAGGATAAATTATGTTTTTGCATCAGATCAAAACGATAATATTTATATTCTTGCTAAAGATTTAATTTCTGAAATTTCTGAGAAGCTTGATAAAGAATTAAATGTTTTGTTTGATGTAAAAGGTTCAATGCTTCAGGGTATTGAGTACCAGCACCCCACTAAAGATAAGGTTTGTAATGTTGTAAAAGGTGGAGATTACATAACAGTTGAATCCGGTACAGGTATTGTACATACGGCTCCTGGGCATGGTATGGATGATTTTAATATTGGGCAAAAATACAAATTACCTATAACTTGTATTGTCGATGAAAAAGGAAATTTAAATAAGCTTGCTGAAAAATTTTGTGGATTAAATGTTTTAAAAGATGCAAATGATTCGATTATTGAAGATTTAAAGAATAATAATTTACTCCTTTCGCAAGAAAAATATAAACATAGATATCCTTATGATTGGCGAACTAAAAAACCTACTATTTTCAGAGCAACTGAACAATGGTTTGCATCAGTAGAAGGATTTAGATCTTCAGCCTTGCAATCAATAGAAGATGTTGAATGGATGCCAAAAACAGGTAAAAAAAGAATTCAATCAATGGTTATTGGGAGAGGTGATTGGTGTATTTCAAGGCAAAGGTCTTGGGGAGTCCCAATCCCTGTATTCTATGAAAAAAAAGGGAAAGAAATATTGCTGAACAGTGAAACTATAAACTATATAAAAAGTTTATTTCAGAAGTATGGAGCGGATATTTGGTGGGAATGGGATGAGGATAAATTATTACCAGAAAAATATAGAGGAGAATCTGATCGTTGGGAAAAAGGTCTTGATACTATGGATGTGTGGTTTGACTCAGGTTCTAGTTGGGCTGCAGTTTGTGCACAAAGGGAAGAATTAAAATATCCTGCCGATCTATATTTAGAAGGCTCTGATCAACATCGAGGTTGGTTTCAATCATCTTTACTAACTTCGGTAGCGGTAAACAATAAACCACCATATAAAAAAGTTCTAACTCATGGCTTTGCATTAGATGAAAATGGGCGAAAAATGAGTAAATCCTTAGGTAACGTTGTTGATCCAAATACCATTATTAATGGTGGTCCTAACCAAAAAATCCAACCTGCTTATGGAGCTGACGTTCTTAGGCTTTGGGTTAGTTCTGTTGATTATTCAGTTGATGTTCCAATTGGATCAAACATTTTGAAACAACTATCCGATGTTTATAGAAAAGTAAGAAATACAGCAAGATATCTTTTAGGTAATATTCATGATTATGATCCTATGCTAGATAAATTTAATATTGATCAGTTGCCGATATTAGATCAATGGATGTTAAACAGATTAGTTGATGTATCAGATCAAGTAACAAGTGCATACGAAAATTATGAGTTTTCGAAGTTTTTTCAAATATTGCAGAGTTTTTGTGTTGTTGATTTATCTAATTTTTATTTAGATATTGCTAAAGATAGATTATATGTAAGTGACAAAACTCACTTTAGTAGAAGATCTTGTCAGTTTGTGATGTCCAAAATTGTAGAAAATTTAGCGGTACTTATTTCTCCAGTTCTTTGTCATATGGCAGAAGATATTTGGCAAAATATTCCATATTCAAATAAAGAAAAGTCAGTATTTCAAAGAGGATGGCCCAATTTACCAAGTTCATGGATTAATCCCAAACTAAATGAACATATTTCTAATTTAAGAAAGTTGAGAGTAGAAATTAATAAAGCAATAGAAGGTTGTAGAAACCAACAAATAATAGGAGCAGCTCTTGAGACAGAAGTTAATTACCTTCCTGAAAATGAAATAGTAAGAAACTCTCTTTCTTGGCTTGATAAGTTTGGTAATAAAGAAGTAGATTTATATAGTGATTGGTTAATAGTTTCTAAGTTTAATGTAGTAAATAGTTTATCTAAAGATTGTTTAATTAGTGATGATAATGAACTTGGAAAGATTCAAATTCTTAAAGCCAAAGGCCAAAAATGTGATAGATGTTGGCATTATCAGAGTAATACTGTTGATGGGATTGAAGATACAAAATTATGCGTAAGATGCGCAAATATTATTAATAAAAAGGGTTAAGTTATGTCCAGTTTCTCTCATCTAGAAAAAAATGAGAGTTTACATGCTCTTTTATAATCTTTTCTGCACCTTTGTTTAAAGGTGCCCTATACAGTGTGAACTTTGTAAAGTAATAACCAAATTCTAGAACTTCTTTTTCTGAATCTATTTCAATTTGGTGCGTTGTGGAGCTACTAAACCCTTTATAAATTAGTACTTCTAAAAGTTCTTTAGAATTATCTTTTCTTAATAGGTAGCCTTGAAGTTTTAAAAGTCTATTGGGAATAGTAGAACTTATTTTTTCTAACTTTCTGATTAAATCAATCTCTGCCATAATTAGAAAACCCAGAATTCCTCCCACTCTTTGGGAGTTTAATTATTGCCCATTGCAATAAACCTAATGCATATATCACAAGAGCAAATAATCCTAAGAATTTTGCGACTGGTTGAGAAAAACTTGCTCCAAATAAAAAATTAAACATTTTTTTTAAAAGTAAGTAAAAATTTGTAGGAGGCTCAAGCCAAATTTCACATTCTGTAGAATTAATTAGAAAAATACAACTGATATTATTTAAAGTCTGAATTAAAAAATTTAATGATATAAAATTTAAAGACCATCTCCAAACTTTTGTAGTTGTGGTTAATGCATGGGTTATACCGTATTCTTTTAATTCATCATTTATATCAATCCAAAACCATACTGATATTGTCATTACTAATAACGAAGTATTCGTAATTAAGAGGGCGAAATTGAATTTTCCAATTAGAAGGATTAGGCTTATAAAGAATAGAATTGATATTTTCCAATAATTAGATAATAGTTTTGTAATAGCTTTATTTTTATTTTTTATAGACCAACAAAATAGAGTTAAAGGAATACCAACTATGAAAATTAATGAAAGTTGAAATGATAACCATATGGAAACCTGATTAAGAATGCTCAAAACTTTTTATTTTTAACATAGATAATTATAAAACCTCACCCGCCTTCTTCTTCATTTGAAATTTTCATAGTTACGAATAATATGTACTCTGTTAATTACTTCCAAGAAATAATAAAATAATTTTTATGAGACAGCATGTAAATCCACTCAGTAAAAATTTCTTTGAAATAGATCCAATACCTCCCTTAAATGAAGTTTTTGAAAATCCAAAATTGCCTCTCCATTTAGATGTCGGTTGTGCTTCTGGTGATTTCTTATTTGCATTGGCACGTGAAAATAAAAATTGGAATTATTTAGGAATTGAAATTAGAGAAAAATTGGTGCTTAATGCTAATTTGAAAATTAAAAGTGGAGAAAATAAGAATTTATATTTTTCTTTTGGTAATGCGAATAATATTTTTGATCATTCTGAAAATAAATCTATTATTGATTGTATCAATAGTATTTCTTTTTATTTCCCAGATCCATGGTTTAAAAAAAAACATCATAAAAGACGAGTAATTCAACCTAAATTAATTAATATCCTCTCCAATTCAATGCACAAAGGATCCTTGATATTTATAAAAACGGATGTGAAAGAGTTATTTGATCATATGGATCATACAATATCCGGAAGTATAAATTTCAGAAAATTAGAAAATGAATCTGTGGGATTTAATGATACTTTTAATCCAAATAGGATTCAAACTAATCGTGAAAAATATGTAATCTTAAATCAACTAAAAATTTATGAAAGTACTTTCCAGATAAATTGATTTAGAAATTATTAGATATTTTTTTGATTGTTTTACTCAATTCAGTTGTTATTTTTGCAGATAAAGAATCTACTTCTTTTTTATTTTGTGCTTCAACTAATATTCGTAAAACAGGTTCTGTCCCACTTGGACGGATATAAACCCTATTTTTATCCTTTTTTATAGTTGAAAAACTTTCTATAGTTTCATTTATAAAGTCCTTATTTGACTTGTTTAGATTTTTAAAGTCAAAATCTAAAACAATATTGGTAAGCTTTTGAGGATATGGTAAGAAGCTACTATTAAGCCAAGAATTTAAACTAATATTTTTTTTCTTACAGTACTTAGAAATTTGAATTGCAGTTAATATTCCATCCCCACAAAAGTTATTAATGTTCGAAAGAATATGTCCTGATTGTTCTCCTCCTAATAAGGCCTTTTTTTCCTTTATTGCGTCAAATATGAATTTATCTCCAACTTCAGTTCTATATAAAATACCTCCAATATTGTTCCAAGTATTTTCAAAACCTAAATTTGCCATTTTTGTTGTGATGATTATATTGTTTACAAGTAATTTCTCTTCCAAAAGTTCTCTTCCCCAGAGGAATAGGATATGATCTCCGTCTAATATCTTGCCTTTTGAGTCAACGCCAATTACTCTATCGGCGTCTCCATCAAAGCTAAATCCCATGTCAGCATTCGTTTCTTTTATAGCTTTATTTAACGGATCTAAACATGTAGAACCACAATTTAAATTTATCTTTAAGCCATCTTTTTCATTATTTATAACTTTGACATTAGCTCCGAGTCTTTTAAAAATGTTTGCGGCACAAGAAGTAGCTGATCCGTAACATGTATCTAGGATTATCTTCATTCCATCTAAATTTTCATCTCCCATGGTATCTATGAGTCCTTGGGTATATATGTTAAGAAGGTCGTTATTTGTCCTTGTTGATTTATTTTTACTAGCAAATAATTCATTCTTATTTGCTGTCTCCATAATTAGTTCTATTCGATTTTCAAATTCTTTTTTAATTTTTTCGCCATTATGGTCAAAAATTTTTATCCCATTATATTCAGGAGGATTATGGCTGGCGGATATCATAACCCCACAACTGAATTTTTCTTTTTTGATTAAGAATGGGATGGCTGGTGTAGGACATATTCCTAAATATACAAATTCTTTTCCTGCGGCATTTATACCTCTTGATATAGCCTCAAAAAGGATATGACCGCTTACTCTTGTATCTCTCCCTATAAGTATTGGATTATTACTATGTATAATATTGCCTAAAGCATATCCAACTTTATATCCTAAAGAATATGTTATTTCCTTATCAAATTTACCCCTAATACCATCAGTTCCAAATATAGATTGCATATTAAGACTTCAATTTAGTATGACTATTTAGCGAGTTCCACTTATAATATCAGTTGATCAAAAGTAAAAAGATTAATGTTCTCTTAATTTATTTTATTTATATAAAATAAAAGGAGTTTAAATTTCATAATGCAATCAGGAAATAAAGAACCCTTTTTAAATATCTCCCAACGGTCGATACTTTTATTATTTGTATTAATTACTTGCTTTGTAATCGCATTTAAAAATTTTGTATTTCAACCCACCTTTCTTCTTAAGAAATTTGGAGAATTATCTCTTGATCCTGAAATAGCTTTTATAAATAATAAACCTACTTTTCTTGAGTTTTATGCGGATTGGTGCGAAGTTTGCAAGGAAATGGCTCCAAAGGTTGCTAATTTAAAGGATGAATATGAGAATGATATTAATTTCGTTTTTTTAAATGTAGATAATCCGAAATGGGAAAAATACATAAGAAAATTCAATGTAAATGGCATACCTCAAGTAAATCTTTTAGATGAAGATGCTAATTTAGAAGTAACCTTTATCGGAAAACAACAAGAAAAAGATATAAAAAATTCATTGGATAATTTAAATAA
>Ga0115013_10001611_pt1 | contig 12977 bp, 12 predicted proteins | sample SouAtlMetagenome_2_FD_88686 | JGI IMG/M metagenome (GOLD analysis project Ga0115013, IMG submission 88686) | Marine eukaryotic phytoplankton communities from Atlantic Ocean - South Atlantic ANT15 Metagenome | ecosystem: Environmental > Aquatic > Marine > Oceanic | place: South Atlantic Ocean...
ACACCATTTTGACCCAAAATCGCAAAAGTTGATGAGACACAATGCTTTTCTTTTAGTTGTTGCACCGAGCCTACTACTTGTCTTTCAGCAGGAACGATCTTCCACAACCGAACAATCCCAAAACGAAACTTAGAATGGCATTCATCCACAACAATAGCACAACACTATTCCAGTCGACGAGCAGTGGTCATTCACCATTGCTGCGCTACGATCTTCGCACCGACGGCATCGGTGTCAAGCTGTTGCCAGAAGGAGCGCTCGAGGCCGAAGTCTCACGCCAGAACCAAGACCGACCCGACTATCCCTTTAAGAATTTTAGTGAGGCCTATGTAACAAAGGCACTCTCGCGTGGAATCGATTGGCGAGACTACGGCTGGGTCACCCCCGCCAAGGACCAGGGTGCCCACGGATTTTGTGGGACCTTTGGTCGAGTGGCAAGCGCGGAGGGACAATACGCAAGGTTTTATCACACCTTGCGAAATTTTAGCGAGGAAGAACTGATCGATTGTATAGGGTGGGATCGAGACCAGTTTTCTTATTTTTCTGTACAGGGCTTTATGGACTCGGAGCAGTATCCTTATGATCCGACAAATTATCCCGATGTCGATCCTCCCGTGCCCGACCATCCTTGCCAATACGAGGCCACACAAGTCGTTCCAGGCACCAACAACCATTTCTTTACCAACAAGACGGGGAACGCCCCCAACGAAGACCAATTGGCGGCCTTTGTCTATAAGAATGGTCCCATAGCGACAGGCATCAACGCCGACGTGTTTGGGCTGCGCGAAAAAGGTTGTGAACAGAACAACAATTGTTGGATCACGAAGGAAATGTGTCAGGATCCTTCTATACTAAATAAACCCGTCGACCACAGCGTGACGCTGGTGGGATTCGGAACCTGTCCAAAACATGGTGACTACTGGATCGTCAAGAACAGCTGGAGCACCAACTTTGCCAACGAGGGATTCATTTACGTCCAGCGTGGGATTTCGTGTGGGGGCATCGATTGCTGTGGCAATCTGTTTACGGTAGGTGATCCTGCCAAATATTACAACGAAGAAGACGATATCAATGTGGTTGGCAGTAGTAGTAGTACCGAACTCTCTTGAAAATCGAGTCTGGCGGCATATGGAGCAGTCGAGTAGATTCACACACACGTTTCCATTTCCTATCCAATACTACTACTGCTACTACTAAGAGTGTAGCGAGGGTGTGCTCTCCACAAAACATTTGATTGGAAGATGATCATGCTGTCGATATTAGACGCTTGCAGCAATTTACTGCCCATGTGAGCCCCCGTCCCCATGCCTTGAGAGACACTGCAGTGGCATTCCACACGATAACTAAAAAGGACCTTATTGTCTATGAACCCAAAGGGGCTACAACTACTATAGGGTAAACCTGCTGACAAGCCATAACGCGGAGGTTCCTAAGCATCGATAGCACTCGTAATGAATCCTACTAAAGTTTGGCAACCTTACAGTCTCTAATCGAATACACATTCATTTAATTACTGATTGACTAGTATCTCATAGTTGACCATCAAGTCCTTTCCTCCTACAGAAATTTCAAAGTGCAAAACTATTGGTGATTATGATGTTGTGGATCTTCTCTAGCGATGCTTCGTTGCTCCGAGATTTTACCAACTTGGGACGCAGAGATTTGCTCGCTGTATGACACGCGCAACCTTACACAGTCTAGTCTAATACATCTAATCACTGATGGGTTCTCCTCTGACAAAGGTGGTAGATATACATATACCATGACTGCTACCTTTTCCAACATTCGAATCAGAAAAGGCAAAATCGCAATGCTGTTCCTTCTTGCGATCCTCATTTTTTTACAGCAACAAGCCATTCGCGATGTCTGTTTCTCTTATCCAAAGTGTTGCGGAGTCAAACATCTCCTTCCCAAACAGCGTGTTTCTACGAGTTGTGTTCCATACTATCTAGTGATTTCTAGGACTCTGGCAAGGAAGTCTTGATGATGGTTTGCCGTTTCTGAAGTTCTTGTCGAATCTGCGCGTCGATTTTCCTTCGTTCGTCTTCTCGACGGGCCCACCCGTCTTCCTTGTTCTTGGTTTTGGAATGAATCAAAACCTTTTCGTTTGTTCCGTCATTATTGTAGGAATACATATACACCTCAAACCTACCGGTAAATCGTAAATCTTGTTTGCCCCTCACGAGAACCACAATCGAATCTTTGTCGTTTTCGTTTCCTCCAAAGGTCGTCTCCAAATGCTCTTTGAGATCGTCAAAGTATGGCTTGACGGTATTCCCACCACAATACAAAACATCGATTCGAAGTGTGCTGTTGTTGTTTTCGTGATTGTTATTGCTCTGGCAGCCTCCCATATTGATGATAATGACAACAGCCGAGGCTCTACTAATAGTGTCAAGAGTTTGGAATGAGTTATCCACGACGTTTTTCATTTTCCCCTCTTAAACGCTAACCCTAAACTGTGTTACCCCCCCCCCCATGATAATAATCTGTGCCAGATTCTGTGAGCCCAGCAGACGAGAGGCTCCAGGTGCATGTCTCCAAGGCCACTGCAGCCAGCAGCTCGGTCCCTGGCCACCCCGTTGGCCCTCTAATGGGGAGCAGGTGCAAGGGACACCAGTGGGGGCCGCTTTGTGGCACCAAGCACCACATGTGGTGCCCACAGCAGCCTGCAGCATGTTGTGCCTTTGTGAGTGGCTGGGGTGCTGGCTGCCCACAGCTGCCCACTTGGACCTCTGGCACAATCAATATAATGACAGGGGTGGGGGCTTGCCCCCCAGGACACTGAGTGTGGCAGCGGGGGGGCACAGGTGGTGGCACATGGGAGCCCATGGTGTGTTGAGCAACAAGCATGGGTAGGGAGTGCACAAACATGGGCAGGGGGTGTATGTGTGGCCAGGGGCATGAGCAAAGGGAGGGGCAGTTGTGGGTGCATGAGCATGGCAAGGGAAATTTAAAAGCATCCCAGCAATGCAAGGGGGGCATTAGTGAGAGCAGTTGTGATGAGTGGTCTTGTAGACGTGCAATATGATGGATGTGATTCAATAGGGGTGTGGCACAACATGTGTGTCAGACAGATGCTATTCGGTAGGTGTAATCTAGTAGATATGATCCAAGTAGCTGTGCCGAAGCTCTTCTATTTGAGTATATTTGATTAGATAGCTGTTGTGACAGAATTTAGGCCTAGGCATTTCTATTTCCAACACTACTTGTAGTTTGACTGTCTTAATATGACGAAGTTATTCTATTCTCTATTCACACGTACATGTGAACAACTGTTTTGTTCGCAACTAATGATTTCTGCGGCTTTTGTTTTTTCTGATGACTAGACTTGGAGTGCCGCGCCCTATTGCTCCGTGACTGGCGAACTTTATCTTTGCGATTGTCTCTACTGTTGACTGCTCTGTCACCACACAATTCTAATCCTTCTAGAGGAGGAGCATCTACAATGCATTTTGATTCGGAAGAAGAAGATTTGCTGTGCTCGAGGAGTCTTTCCGGCTCGGTTTCATTGTCAATTTTGTGGAAATTCAGAGTTGAATTTCCTCGATGGTTTTGAACAACCATCGAGGAAGATAGAATTCCTATCTCAGCTTTAGGAAAGTTCATCGCCATTTTTCTATCGATTGGCTTTACTCCAGTATTGTTTGGTGGCATTTCTCCGCAGCAGAGCGTATCTATCGACAAGATACTCGACAGTGCTCCATTCGAGCAATCACTTTGGGCTAATTTTTTCGCATTCGCAGCTTTCAATTCCAACGAGGCCATGAGATCTCTAAGTTGCTTCTTCTGCTCTCGCTCCTCATCTCTAGACAATGGCTTTTCGGAGAGTCCCAAAAGACCTTTGTCACCATCATGGAGTGGTTTATCCTCTATCTTGTCATCTTTTCTAGGAATAGAATCGTGTTGTTCTTTGGTTGGCGTGGCTGATTTACCCGATGCACATGTTGTGACATGATGTTTAGGGTCGGTAGTTCCAGTCGTTTTCGATTGCAAAATCTTTCGAAATAAATTGGATTTCTTTTTGGTTCCAATAGGTTCACAATCAGAGTGCTTTATAGGGCCTCTCTCCTTGGATTCCTCTAGTCCTTCGTCACAATCAGCAAATTCAGGAACTGGGAGTCCTTCGTCACAGTCTGCGACTTGTGAATTCGAGAACGAATTGTAGGATTCTGGATAGTAGGCCTCAATTGTTTTTATTTGTTCTTCGAATTCGTCTGCAGCTGTCATACCCAAACCACTGTCTTTTGGAAAGAAAATAGACCGTACCGACCTGAAAGAGTCAGTAGCGACCGATGCGGCCTTTTCAAACCCTCCTATGAATTCTTCTACTATTGACATAGAGTCCTCGTCACTCGAGTCGTCAAAACTACCGTCATTCATTCCCAAGCTTCCCACGCACAAAGATCCAGTCTCGGGAGTCCAGTTGTCAATGAAGGAACCTTCTGCGATGGAATTTTCATCGTCATCACTGGAATCATCACTGGATAACGGCCAGTCGTTGGATCGAAATATCTTGTCTGCACGTGATACTGCATCGGGAGTAGGTGGAAACTCTGAAGGAAGAGCTTTCCCTTGCTTGTTGGTTTCGAGTGCTTTGAGCGCCCATAAAGTTGAAGAATATTTTCTTGTCTGCCGTGTTCGAGTCTTTTTTGAGGTGGTGTGGATTGACGTTGGGCTATTCAATGTTGCTTGGTGATTTTCGAAATTGCAATTTTCGTCGTTATCGTCCTCAAAGCAAGCAGCTATCTCATCAGTTTTGCTGTCTTGCTGTTTGCGCGTCTTTTTGCTTCTGAACTTGAACAACCTTTTCTTGCGTGGGCTTTTTGGTTTTGAGACATTTATAGTATGGGTGATGGTTTTCTGAGAGGCTTTTGAAGATGACCGCTGGTGGGAGGATATCGTAGACAATGATTGGTCATCGTCTGCAAAAGTGATACTTTCGCAATCGTCATATTCATTAGCATCTTGTCTGTAGCTACGGAAATCATTGATAACTCCATGCACCTCGTATCTCGATTTACTGTCGGGTACGTACCAGTCTCGTTCCTTCTCACGAGACTCACTGCGGCCTTTGTTAATATACTTGTCATAGGTTGAAATCGAATCATCGTCATCATAATCGAAATCGATGGCATCACTGTCTTCTATAGCATCATCAAGCAATGACGATGATTCTGCTACGGTTGGATAAGTTTCTGTTCTAGGTACTGATGATGATTCTGCTCCCTTGGACCGATGGCTTTTCTTTCGCTTCGTTGCGTCCTTTGAGGATTTACTCACTCGTCGTCCCGCCTTCTTGTTGGATGTTGAATTCGAGTTCTGTTGATTGTCAGCATTCCGACTGATCCCCAAACCCCGGGCCTGCTTTAATTGATCAACAACGGCACTATAGGCAACAATTTCGTCCAGTGACGCCCCGTCCACCCCTTCAAAAGTGGACCTTTTGTTGCTACGATAGGAAACCGATTTGCGTCGTTGTTGCTGTCGTTGTTGTGGTCGTTGCATGTAGATAATCCTGCCATCGTCAAACACCACGTGGGTGGGAACAAGCCGGGCATGTGAAGATAGCGGGCGCACATCGTCATTTCTTTCTTCCCTGTTGAGAGAAGTCGTTCGTCTGTGTCGAGAAAGTGTTTGAGAATATTTTTGAATCCTCCTGCTCTGGCTGTTACTGCTTCTGGTGTTGTTAATCGAACGAGTTCCCGTCCTTGCTGAATTGGAATGTCGATAGGGAGGATTATCTCCAAGAGATGGGCGCCTACCTTTGCTGCTTCGGTTGTGGTGAATCTTGCTCTCTCTTGCGTGCACCTGTTGTTGTTTCCGATGTAACATTTCCATGTATTTGTTCTTGTGGATTTCGCTGCGGATACCACCAACCTCATCGAATCGGCGGGAGGGAGCACGAAGGATGTCGTGTTCTATAGTTGTTCTGAAGTGCTCCATGATTATACGGAAGTTGTGGCTTAGTTTCTATTCTTTCTACATACTAGTATCATGAGCAAAAAGTGGAGGTATTTTATCATTTGTCAATTTACGCCACTCTTGTTGAAGATAGGCTTTAGTGGTTCCAATCTCATAGGAAGGAACAAATATACTATCGCTACTATGAAAAAGACAGAGCTTTTTTGGGTAGATGTAACAGATGTTCAGCGAGGAGATTTTAAATGGCCCTTGGTCGCAACTGTGGTTGGAACGTGCGCGATGAGACCGCATTATGGGGTTATGAATTTTCTTCACTCGCAAAAGAGGGCTTTCACGACAATTTAAGCTGGAGAGTTTTCACAGTACCAAGTTATATTATATATATCTGTATATATTTATATATAAGTTCACTGTCTGTCTGTCTATCAAACTATCGCCTTTGTTGTCGTTGCTGGTGAGGACGGGCGCGCGCGCGTACGCACCATTTTAAAAGGTGGCGTTATGGTTTCGATCGATTTTCAAAAATACTGTGAGCAAACCTCTTGTGAAGAGTTCTGGTTCATGAAAGTACTAAATCCAAATCCCATACACATACCCCATTCAGCAGGCTGCCTAGAACATAACCAGACACAAACAATACAATAAAGAAACAGCAGCAAACGAGTACATTAGAGTAGGAACAACATCCAAATAACGACGACGACAAAAAACAAGATGAAGACGCAGCAACAATTGCCTATTCGCACTGTGGTATCCAAATTGGAAGAATCGATCCAGAAACTCACTGCGACCATTTCCAAACAACAAACAACCATCGATGCGCTCCAAGAAAAAGTGGAAACCTGTGAACACAAAATTGATGCCCTCGAAAGAGCAAACGCAAGACTCAGGAGTGGCGGCAACACGATTGAGAGTAGTGAAAATTCTGATGCCGCTACGGAAGCAAATCTGGAGAGAGAACTGTCCTTGATTTTGTCGCCCAAAACAAATGACGACAAGAAAGCAAATCAACAACCAACTACAAGTGACAGCGAAATGAAACGGGAACGAAAACGTCGATTCGAAGAACTCAAGGCATCCTTATCTTCAACGAGCAGTGCAAATGCAACGTCGTCAACATTGTACAACAAAACAACAACCCAATCGTCCAGCAATATCCATAAGCGCAGTCGAAAACAAGGCGACGACGCTTGTGTTCGTCGCAAAGCGCTGGGAGATGTTTCCAACAAGGCAGTGGTAGGCACAAAGGATAGCAACAGCAGAGTCAGCAAGAAATCCAACTCTCTCCGCAGCATTGACATGTCCGGACAACGAAGAACGCAACAGCACTCCAAGCGATTGTCAATGTCTCTCTCCAAACAACGAAGTTCCTCTTCGGTTGTTCAACGCAAACGGGAACGTAAGCGCGAATTAGAGGGATTGAGGATTCTTTTGCGATCGACAACGACGTCTGAAGAAGCCTTTTTGGCCATTACTCCCACCAATCAAGACGATGGTAAACCTGAATGCAACGAACAAAACAATAACGACGCAGGAAAAAACGAAAACGACCATGGATTCTTTCCGAGTCGCACCAAAAACCAGAAATTCGATATCTACACTGAAAACTGATATGCAGTTTCGATTCATTTTGGCGACTTTGCGATTCTTTTCAACTACACACTGGAAAACGCTAGTATGGGAAAACACAAATTCTAGGGGAAGGACGCGAGAAAGACTGCTGCTGGTTCCTTTACAAAAGGCCCAGCGAATAGCAAATAATCAAGACGTGTGATCTCGCAAAAATGCAGATTTTTTCCAAAGTTCTTGGGGGCAACGTGGGAAGGGGAGGGGGAAGACTACATGGGGAGTCATTCATCGGGATCTCGATATCAATCTAGCTAATTTTTATTATACATAATATATAAATTTTGAAGACGTAAATTTCTTAATTTATTAGTCTCTCTTGTTACCTTTGATTCATTCGAATCTACTTCATTATCTACGTTTTCTACAAGATGTAGAAATGCGCAAAGATATACAATATTTAATAATGCTGACCACACCTCATCTATGCAATGTCTGCTTCCTAGAATCGAAAATGAGGCTTCAGGCATTGTAAACTACAAAAGAAGCGCTTCGTTGTCAAATAGGAAGTCCCACTGCTTGTCTCGAAAGATTTCAAGCGTGTCAACGGAGCAAAACTTCCATTTCTTGAATTCGCGTTCAAGACCATTGCTGCCATTAGATGAAAAGAATTCTGGCACCAGATCTTTCTCATATTCAAGCGATACCTGGAGCAAGAGTTTTGATTCGAATGGATAGAGACATTCAATAGGAAGATCCGAAATACCTAAATCTTTGTCCTCGAGCGACTGGGCAATCATATCCATCCAGAGAGAAATCTGTTTTGGAACCAAGGGGATTTTTGACTTCAACTTGCCCCTTCCATGGGCACTCAAAACAATCTCTTCATATACTCTAGAAGGCTCCAAACCAGGAGAATATTTATTTTTGCCCTTTCTATGGTTCATGTTCGATGGAAATGACGACGACATCTTGTGCGACTTTCGATCTTTCGATGCGTCGCAAGTTTTCAGTGCATGTGGTAGGACCTCACAGTAAAAATTAATTTCAGCGTCGTCTTGTACCCAACCCATAGTAGTGGTGCAGTCCAGATCGACCCAATCCAATTGCAATTTTTTAGTGAAAGATTTGTTTTTTCATTGCTTCTCTACCGTCCCGCTTCCGTGATCTTGCAGTTGGCGTCCGCCTTCGGAAAGTGCATGCTGGAATTGAATTTCCAGTGTTTTCTGAAGCCAGCGGGCTTCAGCTTGACCTTGCCGTCCATCACGAAATTGTGAAATACCATCATTTTGAATCCCTTTTTGCTCATATCCCAGGCCTTTTCGGGGGCGAAGAGGGCCGCAGGCAGCGTGACGGCCACCTGATCATCCGGATTGCGGCACAGAAAGCAGTCGGGCGCCATTCGCTTGAGCGCGCCGACAACCCGCTCCTCGCGGTAAAAATCCAGATCGGTGATGTGGAAGAACCCGTGGATGAGCGGGAAGGCATTGCTCTGGTTGCATCCCTCGTATTGCGGGATGAAATGTCCCTTTATTCTGTTGAGCTGCAAATTGCACAAGGTTCGGTTGAAGCCCGCCTGGATCATACTAGGGATATTCGCGTGGCCCTTGGGAAAATTATCAAACATGACCACGCCCTCGTTCTCAATGAAATACTCCACGGGATCTTGCTTCCATTCACGGGTGGCAAAGCCGTCCAAGTCCATCCACAGCATATAGCGGTAGTTGGCAATCGCTGGGTGGTTCCAGATGTGGATGCTCCGAAATTCTGCCTGCCAGTGGTAGCCCAACGTGGTATGCATTTTCTTTTTGCCGACATTCTCCACTTTGTCAGGGCACTTCAGCTGCCAGGTGAGATTCTTGGGATCCGTGATATTGCACCTTGCTAGTAATAACTCTTGCTGGCTAGGTGTTCGTGCGTCGAATTCTTCCTGCAGTCCCCGATTGTCGGCCACAACACTGATATTCGCGGGGGCGACCATCGCCTCAAGGTCCCGTATTTTTTCTTGGAATTTTCGGTCGTTGGCCAGGTCTTCCGTGGAAAAAACAACAATATCGTACAATACTTGGTGATTGTACGCATAATGAAGAAGACACATCGACTGGATCATCTCATTCCAGCCATGCTTCCCATGAATTTTAGTAGCGATGACGACCTTGTCGTAGCGCTTGAATTTGGGAATCGTTGTGGCGTTGGTAGCAGGATTCATAGCATCGGCCTTTCCTTTTTTGTATTCCTCCTCTTCTTTCTTCTGCTTTGCCTTCTTTTCTTCTTGAGCTTTATAGTATTTCGCCTTGGCTTGCGCCTCGAGGTCCGCCTTCATTTTGGATACGGGATCCTCCTCTTCTGCTGTTGTTTTTGTTTGTTCCTCTTCGACCTGAATTCCTTCGCTCATTCCATTGTTCTCTGCCGACGTTGCAAACATATCAGTGATCGCATTATGGTATTTTAGGTACTGCGAATTATACGACTGCGTCTTGAACAGATTCGTTCCAATGGTCACGGCAATTAGAAATATTAGCATTAGCGAAGAGGAAGATCTCGTGTTCTCCATCCTTCTTGAATATCTTGTATGTTATAACGTTGGGTGGCTTTCACGAGGCTGCGTTTCCTTCCAAATCGATCGCTATGGTGGTGTTTGTATCGATGATGGATGATTGTTATTGATTGATGATTATGATGGACTCCTGCATTCTCGACGACGATAACAATTCCTTCATGAGAAAATACTTGCTGTAGAAACAAAAATTTTACTCGAGTTTGGGTCACAATAATCCCACAAGTTGAAGCTTTTTTGGTATTTATGACTGATTCGATTCATGACTTTGTCGATTCAGAATCACATCAACCGATTCTCTTCTTTACTCCACTGCAATATCTTTTGAGCGAAACATTATTTGGCGACACCTTGCTCCGATTGAGAGATTAAATGATTCAGCTATGTATGAATTAGTTGCGTGATACTGGGCAACGTAGTACAAAAGAAACACACAAGAGAAGAATGGACAAGAAACATACCTCGAGTTTGCTTTTCTTCTTCTTCTTGCTGTTGCTGACGGCGGTAGTTTTGAAAGGGAGCAGTAAATGCGTCGTCGTTGCCACATCGGGTTCTCGTAAATTCCGAAGCTTCCATGTCACAAACGATGGAATGGCTCGAGTTGTTAATTTGAGGGGAGGTTCTATAAACAAAGCAGCAGCATCCCCAAAGATTCACTATCCATCATCGGGCACAGAGTTAAGGACAACAATAGTTACCGAAGAGCCAACAATCTATCGACCACCAACGTTTTCCAAGACTGAAGAAGAAGCAAGTTTCATCGAAAGCGTTTTACGGACCAACTTTATTTTCAACGAATATTCTACTTCTGCCACCGACCACAACAACGCTGGCAGCTTAAACGAAGCAGTGGCCGCCTTTGAGCGCGTGGATTTCGAAAAGGGCTCGTTGCTCTGCAAGCAGGGCGACACAATTGACATTGACTATTTGTACATTGTGTACCGGGGAGAATGCAGTGTCATTGTGGATGGAAAACGATTGGTCGAATCGTACGGAACTCTGAGCGAGGGAATATTGGTGGGGGACATTGCCATGATTTACGACAAGAAAGCACGATCCGCTACGGTCCAAGCCACGACCCACGTCACCGCGTTTCGTCTACACCGAGACGCCTTTGATTACTTTCTAGCCCAGACTGCACAAACAACAACAACACAATCCCTCACCTACAAAGAAAGAGTGATAATGATGAAAGAACAGCTGAGAAAGGACTTGACAAATATCGATGCCGTCATTGATCAGGTTGCTGGAATCAAGGCAAGATACAGTGGCGGGGACATTATCCAACGATTCGAACCCTCGCGAATGTGGCTTTGGAGTCGATGGGAAGGTACCATTCTCCAGCAAGTCTACAAACCGGCGGTTTGGAACATGATGCTGTCGGCGGCCTTTATTGTTACCTTTCGGTTTATTTGCAACAACGTGAACAACCAACCCATTACGTGGAGGATAGGAATGCTTCCGGATCCCAACCATCCGATACTTTCTCGCATGCATGGTTTGACGAAATTATGGTGAGTTCAATATGATGGCACATACTAGTATTTTCATAGTGTGATCTTCCTTCCTACTCATACATCTTTTTCGTGGGAAATTCAATTGTATTATTTTCAGGAAAACACTAGTCCCTTTGGTAACCTTTGTATTGACATTCTTCTTGTCTGTAGCTTGTAGATTCTGGCACGGTATTTACGACCGAGGGCGTGACTTTCAAGGGAGTTTGAACGATATCTCGTAAGTTAGTTCATCGGCAAAAGTGCAACAGCTAACTAATGTATTGACGTTTGCTTTATGATCAGTCTCAAGACGTGACATGCTTTCTGATTATTATGTATGTTTTATTTTGTCCGCTCTTTATGAATCCCCGGGATTGTCAGATTGATTGTCGCTACACGTGCCGAGCGAGATCCAGAGACTAGTCATTACACTCCAAGGGCGAAGAAACTCCTGGAAGAAATTGCCAGCGACATTCGGCTCTTCAACATCATCGCTTGGTCGTACTTTTCCGCCAAGTTTAGTATTTTGCAAACACCCAAGGGCCTCAGCCGAATGCTCAGTCGTGGGATTATGACGCGGGCCCAATACAAGATATTGGTACCGCAAAACAGCAAAACCAACAGGGGATCGTCCCCCGAACCGCAATATACTACCCTACAATGGATCTATCTTCGTCTATTAAAGGGTCGCAACGATGGAATCCTTGCACTCACAGCACCTGTTGAAACTGCATTTACGACTAAAATTCTCGAATTGCGGAAAAACATGAGCAACATTCGAGACAACCTCGATGGCAAAATGCCCTTGGCGTATGTTCATTTGGTTCAATCCTTGGTCGACTTTTTCTTGGCCTTGTCACCCTTTGCGTTGTATCCAGAACTGGGGATGTGGAGGTAAGCAGTTAATTTGGAGTTTCTTCACCCTTGATATAGGTTTGGTCGAGGAAAATTGACGATTGTTTTGGCTCGCTGTTTTCTGACATCGAACGATAAAAACGTTTCATTTTTTCCCCAAAAGCGTACCGGCTGTAGGAGTCTTACATTTCTTTTATAGTGGACTCCTGGATTTATCAAAAATATGTTTGTTCCCATTGGAAAACGTTGCGTTTTACAAAAATAATTCTGTGAATATGGACGTCGGAGTATTGATCACAGAGAGCAATGCGGGGTCCAATCGATGGAAGAGTGGAATCGAGACACTTCCATTCTAGTAAGGGGATATCATCTATTTGATAAGATCGTTTCAACATGAGAAACGATTTCTTCTTGGTCTACTAGTATAAAATTATACCAAAAAATAAATCAATATGCCTTAGTGCGTCTTCGTTTCGATTTTCCTTCGCATTCTTCCAAGGATACAATGGCATCAGTAGCTTAGACAATAGCGTTGGTGCCTTTGAAAACCTCTGTGCCAGCAGCCCCATTGAGATTGC
>Ga0115013_10001613_pt1 | contig 12966 bp, 10 predicted proteins | sample SouAtlMetagenome_2_FD_88686 | JGI IMG/M metagenome (GOLD analysis project Ga0115013, IMG submission 88686) | Marine eukaryotic phytoplankton communities from Atlantic Ocean - South Atlantic ANT15 Metagenome | ecosystem: Environmental > Aquatic > Marine > Oceanic | place: South Atlantic Ocean...
AAATCATTATTTACCTTAATACAAAAGTTTACGATCTATTATAAACTAACCTTCATCCTTTATGTGATATTGCTGGGTCAAACTTTCGTTCATTGCCCAATATTCCTCACTGCAGCCTCCGTTGAGCCTGGGCCGTGTCTCAGTCCCAATGTGGTTGTACGTCCGTTAAGACCAACTTAGCATTATAGGCTTTCTATAAGAAAATCCTAAAACTAAATAGAAATAATTTTATAGCGGATTTTAATAAATCCTTTTTATAAATTATTTGGTATTTTTACGTTAAATTCAAAAAATTAAATTTTTTTATAATTATCCCAAACTATAAAGTATAAAACTATCAACTCACCCGTTCGCTACGATTCAATTCTTTAAATAAAATCGTTCAACTTGCATGTGTAAAGCATATCACTAGCATTCACTCTGAACCAGGACCAAATTCTTAAGAATAGTTATTAATTTAAAAAAATTAAAACTAATATAAACAACAAATATTAAATATGTATATAAATTAAATAACAATAATGGGAAAGATTGGATTCGAACCAATGAAAGCTTTCGCTGACAGATTTACAGTCTGTTACCTTTAACCCCTCAGTCACTTTCCCTAAACTAGTTATAATTACACTTCCTACGGGAATCGAACCCATCGTTTTGCCGTGAAAGGGCAATGTGTTAACCGATACACTAAGGAAGTAGTTAAATTAATTAGAAGCAACAGGACTTGAACCCGTATCTTTTAGTACGACAAACTAATACTTTACCTATTAAGCTATACTTCCAAAAAATTAAAAAAAAATAGGAGCATCAGGATTCGAACCTGAGACTTTTAGGTTAAAAGCCTATTGCTCTACCAACTGAACTATACTCCCTTACCTTTAAACCTAATTAAAACAAAGGCAAAGGGAGTCGAACCCTTATCACTAATTTTGGAAACTAGCATCTTACCAATTAGAACTATACCTTTTATTAAATTACAACGTAAAAAGACCAAATTATTTTTTCAGATAAAGACCATACTATGTCACAATGAAAAAAAAATAGAATTACAATTAAAAAAATGTTAATTAAAAAAGCTAAACTAAAATCAATTTTCTTTTTAATTACCAAAAATTTAATTTTAGAGTCGAAAAAAATTATTTTAATAATTTTAATATAATAGTAGATACTTAATAAACTGAAAACTATTAAAAATAGCGCAATAATGTACATATCAGATAATAGTAAACTTTTAAAAAATAAATACTTACCAAAAAAACCTGAAAATGGAGGCAAACCACCTAAAGATAATAAAGTAATAGCTAAAATAATGGCTAAAAATCGTTCAGAGTAAAAAATACCACCCCAATCATAAAAACTATCTAAGCTTTTACCAAAATTATTTTCTAAAACTAATAAAACACCCCATAAACTTAAAATGGTAATTACATAAACAAATAAATAACAAATACAATATTGTAAACTTACAAACGTAAATGCTGATATAAATAATAAAATATAACCCATATGGGTTATAGAAGAATAAGCAATAAAACGTTTAATTTTAAACTGACGTACTGCCATAATAGTCCCGATAACTACTGATAATAAACCCGCGACAATAAATAATGACTGCCATACAAAGTAAATGTGTGCAAAAAAAAAACCAGCAAGTTTACATAAAATATAAGTTACCGCAATTTTTGGAACAGTTGAAACAAAAATTACAATAGAAATAGGAGCTCCTTCATAAACATCAGGTGCCCACATGTGAAAAGGAACTATTGTTATTTTAAAAAATAAACCAATAAAGATAAATAAAACCCCTAATATTAATTTTAAATTAAATATGGTTAGACAAAACATACCCGCATCTACAGTATTCCATAGTAAATTAGGTACGTGATATAAAAAAATATTATATAAATGAAACAAATTTGTAGAACCTGCTGCACCATATAACATAGAAATACCAAAGATTAAAATAACGGAAGAAGTTGCTCCTAGAACAAAAAATTTAATTCCAGCTTCAACACCATAACCAGAACCTTTGTTTAAAGAAACTAAAGCATAAAGACAGATACTTTGAATTTCCAGTGCTAAAAACATAGTGAATAAGTCAACGGATGATATAAAAAACATAACCCCAAAAACAACAAATAAGTATAAAATAAAATACTCAAAACAAGCTGATCGGCTACGATCTAATGCACTACGCGACATAATTAAACATACTATTGAAACAAATAAACAAAATAATTTCATAAACGAAGAACCAAAGTCTAAAACTAATATATTTTCATATAATAATTTACCTGAAATACCTAAATTTACCCAAACTAGACCAAATGTGATTGATAATATTACAACTGAAATACGAGTAAACTCAGTGACAATAAGGTAATTATACGAGTCTTTATTTTTAACCATACCATAAACTAATAACAATAAAGTAGCGGTTAATAAAAATAACTCAGGTAATATAGGTAAATTTTCTAATATATTTTCTAAATTTTCTAAAATTTGGGGAAAAAAGAACCAACTAAATAAATATCTCTCAATATTTTTAAACATTTTTTTTTATTAAATTTTATAATAAAGACTTATTAAATGAAGTTTCTCTATTATTATATTAGGGTAAATACCTAATAAAATAAGTAGAAAAAGTAAAGGCAATAAAACATGGAATTCCCTATACGTAATATCTATAAACTTACTTATATACTGTACTTTTAAATTACCAAATGATAATTTGTTGTATAGCCATAGTGAATATACACCGCTTAAAATTATACCAAAAGCACCAAAAATAGTTACAAAAATGTTATCTTGTGCCACACCTGAAAATAAGCATAATTCACCAATAAAATTGGAAGTACCTGGAAGAGAACAATTTGCAAAAATACATAAAAAAAGAATTGAAATAAAGACAGGCATGACTTGAACTATCCCTCCATAATATTTAAGTAACCTTGTATGGTAACGATCATACAAAATACCTACTAAAAAAAATAAAGCACTGGATACAATACCATGAGAGATCATTTGTAATATACTACCTTCGATACCTTGTATATTTAAACTAAATAAACCTAAAATAATTGTATTCATATGCGCAACTGATGCATAAGCTATAACTTTTTTTAAATCACTTTGACGTATAGCCGTTAAAGAAGAATAAATTATACTAATGATACAAATAGTATAAACTAAAGGTAAATAATATACCGAAGCATACGGAAATAAAGGTATAGAAAAACGTAAAAAACCGTAACTTCCTAACTTTAATAAAATACCAGCTAATATAACAGAACCTGTAGTGGGTGCTTCAACGTGAGCTTCCGGTAACCATATATGGAAAGGCATCATCGGAATTTTAGCAGAAAATGAAAGAAAAAAACATAACCATAAAAATTTTTGTTTAATTTCAGAAAAATTACATAAAAATAATAACTGATAATCAAAACTCCCAACTTGAAGATTAATTACTAAAATGGCAAATAACATCAAAATAGAACCAAAAAGAGTGTAAAAAAATAGTAAAAAACTTGCCCGAATACGTCTACGGCGAGGACCCCAAATACCTATAATTAAGAAAATAGGAATTAATACTGTTTCAAAAAAAACATAAAACATTAGAAGATCTAACGAAGTAAACGTTAAAATAAGAAAAGATTCCATTAATAATAATAATATTATATAATCTTTATATAAAGATTTAACATTATTCCAATTAAATAAAATACATAACGGAAATAAAAAACAAGTTAAATATACAAATAATAAACTAATACCGTCTAGACCTAAATAAATATTTAAATCTAACGAAGGAATTAAGACTATTTTTGTAATAAATTGAAATTTAAAAAAAAAAGAATCAAACTGCACCCATAATAAACTCGCCAATACTAGAGTAAACAGAGAACTATTCAACGCGATTTTCCTAATTAATTTAATATTCCGTTGACCTACAAAAACAATGCAACCAGACCCAATTAAGGGAATTAACCCTAAAAACAATAAAATATAATTATACCATAAATTTAACATTTAAGTTTTAAATAAAAGAAAATTTAATTTCTTATAAAAAATTACATTGTAAAATAAATTTTTTTATTTACAATGATGAAATTATTTTATCTATGCTTAATATTATAAAGACAGATAAAAAAAAAGGGTGCCCAATGGGATTCGAACCCATATAACCAGAGTCACAGTCCAATACTTTAACCAATTAAGTCATGCGCACCCTACCGTGTTGGATTCGATTAAGTTTTTCTAGTTTTAAAATAAAACCTAATTTAACTAAAAAATAAAAATAAGATAGCTGAGGTAATTTAGAAATTTTACTTTGAAAGTAAGATTTTAAAAATTGTAATTTTTCATTAGAGTAAAATTTGTTATCTATATAAAAGAGAATCACATGACTATCTTTAAACAAAATGTTTTTTAAAATGGAATAATCATCGTAATCTAATTTATTTTTTAATACACAAAAAATTTGTCCAGTTAAATAAGTTTTAATATTATAAAAATAAGTTAAATTTTTAAGAAACCCATTTTGTATGAATTTAATTTTAAAGTTATTTAAAACTAATTCTTTTCGCAAAAAAGAATAATCTTTATGTTTATTTAATAAACAAACAAAAAATAATTTTTCTTGTGAAAATAATGTATAATATTTAAAAAATTTAATTTTTTTTTTTAATTCTCTCATTATGATTATTTTTGGTTTTTATACAATGTCCTACAGGATTCGAACCTGTAACTGATAGCTTAGAAGGCTACTACTCTATCCAATTGAATTAAGGACATATACATATCTGCCAAATTATATGACTTTAGAGGATAAAGATAGTGTTTTAAATTTTTTTTTTAAACGTAACTCTTTAAAAACTAAACCAAAAACACGATTGCCTATTGGTTTTTTTTGACGATTTAATAAAACAACTGAGTTTTCTTTTAATTGAATATGATGACCTCCGAAACGTCTATGCTTGTACTTGATACTTGCAATTAAACCTAAACATAAATCTTTACGTTTTACACGGATTTTACGACCACGACCACGACGTAAACTTAAAACAGAGACTATAATTAAGTCCCCTAAATATCCTACTTTTTTTTTATTAAGTACTTTTAAACAACGTACGTATTTTGCTCCAGAATTATCTATTACTTTTAATACTGTCCGATTTTGGATCATTCGATTAAATAACTACTTTTAAATAAATTATCTAAAAATAACAAATTACGATAATTCTCTTCATGTTTACAATAAATATCTATATGTAACCAATCTACTAAACTGAATAAAACCACTGAACTACGTAATTCGGAAAAAAAATTAAAATCTGTTACTAATAAACGTATAAAATTACCTTCGATTTTTAAAGTTTTAATTATATTTTTCCGCTGTTTAGCATTATAAATAATTAAAAATTTTTCTAAAAAAGAAATTAAATCACTAGATAGAAGAGTCGATTCAACATACAATAAGCGTTGATCTTTTGAGGTTTTAACAACAGGATATTTATTAGTAATTAAATAAATTAAAAATATACTTAATAAACCTTTAGAATAATACAATAAACGTGATTTTTCATTAGATAAATCTACACTAAACCATATTGTAATTTTTTTTACATTACTTAATAAGAAAAGGTTATTAAAATTAACAAATTTGGATACTTCATTTAAATTAGAATATTTAATAAATTTAGAATAACTATTGCCATACATGATTAATGTTTAAGTAAAATAGCTGAATGTAAAGTCATATCTCCTCTAACTTTAAATAAACAAATTAAAATGGCTAAACCTAATGCCGATTCCGCAGCACCTAAAGCAATTACACATAAAGCATAAACTTGGCCTAAAATATCGTCTAAATCAACCGAATGAACTATAAAATTTAAATTAACAGCTAATAAAGCCATTTCAATACATATTAAAGTAACAATAAGATTTTTTCGATTTAGGATTATACCTAATAAAGATAAAACAAATAAAAATAAGCAACAAAGAAATAATTTATCTATCATTTTTTTTTTTAACTAAGAATATATTTAAATATTTTTATGAAATTTAGTAATAATAAATATTACCACTAACAATTAAAAGTTACTATATATTCAATTATAATTGAATAAAATTAGGTAACATTTCAAATGAAATTAATATACCACTAATAAAAACTAACCAACCTAAAGTAATTGGTATAAAGACTTTCCAACCTATATCCATTAATTGATCATAACGGTAACGGGGAAGAATACCTCGTACAATTATAAACAAAAAAGAAATAAAAACAATTTTAACTTGCAACCAGAAGAAAAACGGAATAATACCAAGTCCATAAAAAGGTAACCAACCACCTAAAAATAATATAGAAATAACTGCACCCATTAGCAGAATATTACTATACTCTCCCAAAAAAAATAAAGCGAAACCGGATGCCGAATACTCAACATTATACCCGGAAACTAGTTCTGCTTCTGCTTCAGGTAAATCAAACGGGTGGCGATTCGTTTCTGCTAAAGCAGAAATAAAAAAAACTATAAACATAGGTAATAAAGGAAAAATATACCAAACCCCATCCTGGGCTAATACTATTGCTGTTAAATTTAAAGAACCAGCACAAATAAAAACTGTAATTAAAACAAAACCCATACTTATCTCATAAGAAATCATCTGGGCAGCAGAACGTATTGAACCTAGAAACGCATATTTGGAGTTACTAGACCAACCTGCCATAATGATACTGTACACACCCAATGAAGATATTGCAAAAAAGTATAAAATACCTAGATCTAAATTTACAATAACACCCCCAATACCAAAAGGTATTACAACCCAACCTAATAAACTAATTAAAAAAGTAAAAATTGGTGAAAAAATAAAAATTAAGGCATTACTATTACTTGGAATAATAGTTTCTTTTAATATAAGTTTAAAACCATCTGCAAATGATTGTAATAAACCGAATATACCGATTACATTAGGTCCTCGCCGACGCTGAACTGAACCTAAAACTTTACGTTCTACCAAAACAAAAAAAGCAACTGTTATTAATAACAGAAGTAATAAACTTAAACTTTTAAGTAACGACACTAAACAAAAATTAAACAACATTTTTTTTTTTAAATTTAACTTGTTTTAAATTATCTAAACAGAACTTGAAATTTTTAGAAGATCGAATTAGGTAGTTATCTTGATAAAAATTAAAAATACTGCGATGAAAAATTTCTTTCCGCATTAAAAACTTTTCAGCTTTATAAATATTGAACTCAGAAAGTTTAAAATTTTTTTTTAGAATAAAAGGGTAATCTGTACCAAATAAATGGTCAAATAATTTTACCTTTTTAAAATTTAAATTATTTAATTTATTATTAAATAAAGAAATAATAACTAAAAGTAAGAAATACTCGGAACGTACATCACCTGATATTTTGCGTAATGATTTATTTTCTTTAACTATATTTTCTAAATTAATAACTTTGAAATCTTTTTCTAAAAAAATAGACGAAGGTAGAATTAAATCAGACATTTCCAAATTAAAAACACTGTAATGACTACCTATATAAATAATAAACGAATTAGGATTAGCTAGCCTATAAGGCTTTAAATCATCTACCCCAATCAAGAATAATACTTCAAATTTTTTTGAACTAGTTAAACTGTTTAAACCTAATTCACTTAATCCTATACTACTAGATTTAGAACGTAATATATGTATATTAGTATGCTTTAAATTTTTTACAAATCTTGACCCTACTAAACCGTAAACTAAATTCGAAATATTACCCGAGTTAAATTTTTCACCTAAGATAATATGAGGATTTTTAGATTTTTTAAAAAAACTAGAAAACGGATGTTTACCTTCTAATAAAGAAACTAGAGAATTAATCCCTAATCCTAAATGTTTTGAAGGATATAGCAGATCAGTTGAAGGACCAATATAAGCAACAGTTAATAAACCTTCAGTAACCTGTTTTTTTATAAGTAAGTTTAGAGTTGGAGACTCACTACGCAAATCAGAACCTATAATTAAACACAAATCAGATTCTTTTAATCCTTCAAATGAAGTAAAAGAATAATTAGAACGGAAATCTAAATTAGAAGAAGTTCCAATGTTAAAATCACTATAAATGTCAGAAGAACCTAAATGATTAGCTAAATATTTAGATAACATTATTGTTTCTAAGTCCACTAACGAACCTAAAAAAAAACCTAATTTTTTGTTTTTTTTTAAACAATTACCCAATAAAGAATAAATTAATTTTAAAGAAGATGGCCAACTAATAAAACTATTAGATTCTTTAGACCAACATTTTTTAATCCTAAAAAAATCAAAAGAATCATAAAAAAATCTAGTCTTATCTGATATCCATTCAGATGCATTATAATTAGAAAAACATGGTAAAATTCTTAAAATTTCAAAACCTTTTAAACTCACAATAATGTCTGAATTTACTGAATCTAAAATATCAATGGTTTTGTAATTTATTAATTCCCATGACCGACCCTTAAAGGAATAAGGTTTAGAAGTTAATGCTCCTACAGGACATAAATCTATTACATTACCCGAAAACTCGGACCGTAAATTGTCAGAAATATACAAACCAATTTCAGCATTGGAACTACGCCCTAACATACCGAAACTATTACTACCGCCAATCTCCGATAAAAATCTAACACACCGGGTGCAATGTATGCAACGGGTCATTATTGTCTTAACAAAGGGTCCACAATTTTTGTCTGACACACCCCTTTTTAATTTAAAAAATCTAGACGAATCACTTCCAAAAAAATTTAATTGGTCTTGTAAATCACACTCCCCACCTTGATCACATATCGGGCAATCTAAAGGATGATTAATTAATAAAAATTCTAGAACTGTTTCTTGAGCTTTTCGGACTAAAGGTGTTTTTGTAAATATCACCATACCATTCATAACCTTTAAAGTACAAGAAGAAACAGGTTTAGGAAATTTTTCAATTTCCACAATACACATACGGCAATTACCTGCAATTGATAATTTTTTATGAAAACAGAAACGAGGAACAATAACACCAGCAAAATGACACGCTTCTAAAACTGTACTTTCAGATGAAATTTTTATATTAATATTATCTACTGTTACAGCAACCATAAATATAGCGGCCAACGGGATTTGAACCCGTAATACTTAATTGGAAGTCAAGAAGTTTACCATTAACCTATGTCCGCTTTTTTTATAACTTTTTATAACAAGTTATAAAAAAAATAACTAAAAATATAAAAATAAAATTAATATCTACGAACCCTAATACTTGAGGGCATAGACCTATTAAGAAAAACGATAAAATAAGACCTAAAAAATAAAATAGTAACGAATGGTACAATAAACCACTATGAAAACCTTTGATATTCAAAGATTTACTATACACTAAACGTGATATACCATAAGGACCTAAAAATTCTAAAATACCACGATCTATAATTAGATAAGTATGACTATAACCTGAGTATAAAATAGATTGCCCAACTAACTCGTTATAAATTTTATCAAAAAACCATTTTTTAGAGAAAAAAATATAAAATAAATTACCAAAATAAGATTGTTTAAAATAAAATTTTAGTTTTTTATCTACAATAGAATAAACAAATAACGAACACAACATACCAAAACAACTAAATAAAACAGGGATTAACTTAATAAAAACCGGTAAGAACTCTGCATTTAAAATGTCAGAGTTTTCGGGTAAACATATAATCGAATTTCCCCAAAAATTTGTCCCTACCCCAACAGCCATATCTGAAGTTAAGTAACCTATAAATATACTACAAAAAACTAATACAATTAAGGCCGCACCTGTTAATCTAGAAACATCGTGTGCATTCTGGATCGAATAACGAAAAGAATTAGTTTTACTCCAAAAAGTTAAATAAATTAACCTCATAGAATAAAAAGACGTAAAAAAAGCTGATACTACACCTAACCAATAAGCAAAATGGGAACTTAAAATAAATTTACTAAAAGCTAATTCTAAAATTATATCTTTAGAATAAAAACCAGCCATAAAAGGGAATCCCATTAAAGATAAAGAACCTATAAACATAGTTGCATAAGTGTAAGGTACGATTCGTAGAAGACCACCCATTTTTCTCATATCCTGCTCGTCTGCTAAAGCATGTATAACAGAACCTGCACTTAAAAAAAGCAATGCTTTGAAGAAAGCGTGATTAGACAAATGAAATATACCAACATTGTAATTGGAGGTACCGCAAGCAAATACCATATAACCTAATTGACTACATGTCGAATAAGCGATAACACGCTTTAAGTCATTCTGAACAAGTGCGGTTGCTGAAGCAAAAAAGGCTGTCATTGCACCAAAAATAGTAATAATTGATAATACAAAGGACGAATATTCAAAAATTGGCGAACAACGAGCTAATAAAAAAACACCTGCCGTTACCATTGTAGCCGCATGTATTAAAGCTGAAACTGGTGTAGGACCTTCCATAGCATCAGGTAACCATGTATGTAGACCTATTTGAGCAGATTTACCCATAACACCTATAAATAAAAAAATACAAATTAACGAATAAATATCAAGATTAAAAAAAGGCACAATAAAATTTAAAGAATTTAAATGGTAAAAATTTACAAGAGAAAAAACTGTTAGATAATTAACACTTTTAAATTGCCAAAAAATTAGAAAAATACCGATTAATAAACCAAAATCACCAACACGGTTAATAAATACTGCTTTCATTGCCGCTTTATTAGCCTGTATCCGTGTATGCCAAAAATTAATTAATAAATAAGAGCATAAACCAACACCTTCCCAACCTACAAACATTTGAACAAAATTATCTGCTGTTACTAAAATAAGCATAAAAAATGTAAAAAGAGATAAGTAGGAAAAAAACCGAACTTTATGGGGGTCAGCTCGCATATAGTCAATAGAGTACAAGTGAACTACTAATGATACACAATTAACAACTACAAGCATGACTACAGTTAAAGTATCAAAAAGAAATCCCCAGCTAAAATCAAGCATTTCACAATTTAACCAACTAAATGTTTTTATATAAACTGGACAAGATGACAAAGCTACTTCAAAAAAAACTAAAATTGATAATAAGAAGTTAACTGACATACCAAAAACTGTTAAAAATATAGTTCCGTTGGAACCTATATAACGACCAAACAATAACGAAAATAACGAATTAAGTAAAGGATTAATTATTATTAATAAATACATTTTTTTTTAACTATAAATAATATTATATTTTAAAATTAGCCTATAAAGAAAACCTTTTTGCTTGTTTTCTCTGACCTCGAATTTGAATACGCTTACTCTTACGTAATCTACAACCGTTAAAAGGCTCAAAGTCAATATTATAAATACCAATACATCTTGACTTTAAACGCTTATTAAAAAAAAAACGAGACAATAACGGTCGTCGGAATTTTTGAAAACCTTTAAAAAATATTTTTAAAAAATATTTTTTTTGTTTATTAAAAAAGAAACGTGTTATAAACATTATAGTACGTTTTACTGTATAAAAAAAAGACATAGACTTTTTTTTACCTTTCTTAGGAATGTGACGAAATAAACATGGTGAGAAAATTCTTGCTATTTTACCGTCTTTAACAATAGTAACATATATATTAGTTCGACGTAAAATGATATAAACCGAAATTATATTTAAGTTTAAGCCCGCGAACTTATTATATTTAAAAAAAGAACGTTTTAGCTCTTTTTTATACATTACGTTATGGAAATTTTGACATACGGGTACACCATATCTGCTATCTTTAATAGATTTAATGTAGCGTCGTAAAATAAGAGAACAAACTAGATTATTTTTACGTAAAATACCTTGACTATATTTAAAATATAAATTAGAATAATATGGTATAAATTTATACATAAATGAAATATCTTTAGAAGGTTCAGGATCTACTGAAGTAACACCAACATTTGGATTTTCAATACGATACCTGTTTTTAGGTAAAGAACCGGTGCGCCTTTTTCTTTGTAGACGTTTTTCTTCTTTTGTTAAAACTGTCAAATAAACTTCAACTTGGTTTGTTCTAAAATTAAAAACTTTAGCTATTTTTTTTTTTTCATCATGCTCAATAAGCCTATAATATTGATTTTTTTTAAACATTTTTTTTATAATAAAAAATAAAATCGGTAGAATAGGATTCGAACCTATGACCTTTTACACCCAAAGCAAACGCGCAACCTTTACGCTTCCTACCGAACGAAGTAGATGACAGGACTTGAACCTGTATAATTAGGGCCGAAACCTAAGATTTTATCCAATTAAAATACACCTACATTTAAGAGCGAGTGGGATTCGAACCCACGGTATACTTTCATATACGAAGGTTTTCAAAACCTTTACATTAAACCACTCTGCCACCACTCCAATTCAAAAAAAAATAGGCAGAATAGGACTTGAACCTATAACTTTTCCATTATGAGTGGAAGTTTCTACCAATTGAAGTACCTGCCCCCAATTCAAAAAAAATTTACCGAGAGCGGAATCGAACCACTATGATTAGGACATGAGCCTAATAAGTTACCATTACTTAACCCGGTATTTATTGCTAAATATATTTACCTCCTATCGGACTTGAACTAATACCTATAAAGGAATAGATTTTAAGTCTAACACACCTATTAAATATGACAAGAAAACTTAATTAAAAAAAATACTATATTTTTTTTTTTAATTTAACGTAAATTTGAACCGCTAAAAGAATGGAATAATCCGTACTATTTAGAGGCAGCTGGACTTGAACCGGCGACTTCACGCTTATCAAGCGAGAGCTCTAACCAACTGAGCTATGCCTCTTTATTTAATCAAAAATAGATTCGTTTAAAAAAAAATTTTAGGGTCCTATTGGATTCGAACCAATAACGATCTGAATGTAAATCAGAGAATCTACCAATTGAAATAAGAACCCTGTTATAAAAAAATACC
>Ga0115013_10001614_pt1 | contig 12965 bp, 13 predicted proteins | sample SouAtlMetagenome_2_FD_88686 | JGI IMG/M metagenome (GOLD analysis project Ga0115013, IMG submission 88686) | Marine eukaryotic phytoplankton communities from Atlantic Ocean - South Atlantic ANT15 Metagenome | ecosystem: Environmental > Aquatic > Marine > Oceanic | place: South Atlantic Ocean...
ACGGAAAATCGCAGCAACACCAAAACTTGGAGCGAAGAACCAACTTGCTTGACCTAGAGGGTAAACTAAGAATACTGTAACGAATACAGAAATAGGACCTGAAAACGCGATAGCGTTGTAAGGACGAATACCAACTAAACGAGCAATCTCAAACTGTCTTAAACAGAAACCAATTACACCAAAAGAACCGTGTAAAGTAATAAATGTCCAAAGGCCACCAATTTGGAACCAACGAACGATATCACCTTGTGCTTCAGGTCCCCAGATAAGTAATAATGAGTGACCCATACTGTTAGCAGGCGTAGAAACCGCTGCAGTAAGGAAGTTACATCCTTCTAAGAAAGAACTTGCTAGACCGTGAGTATACCACGATGTTACAAATGTAATACCTGTAAGCCATCCACCTACTGCTAAGAAAGCACAAGGGAATAGAAGAAGGCCAGACCAACCAACGAAAACGAAACGGTCACGCTTTAGCCAGTCATCAATCAGATCGAAAGTACTACGATCTTGATTTTGTCCAATTGCGATAGTCATAATAACTATTTTTTTTTTATTAAAAAGTAAATTTGTATCTATCTTATTCGATAGTGTTTGAGAAAAATAGATTTAAATAATACTTATCTTATCAGTCTACAAAACAATTATAGTACCAAATTTAGCTAAATAGTCAAAAGTCTTTAATGAGAAATTGTTGCACGAAAAAAAAATGTTTTTCTATTAATTCCACAAGGAAATAAATCTAGATTTTGCTTTTGGAAGTGCGTAAAATAAACCTTTATAATAGTTTGAAATTTCTATTATAAAGGTTTTCTTTTGAGCGTTTAAACAATAAGTCTTACCAATTTTCGTTATCAACTAATTTCCCTGTTATTTTAAGCCAATTTTGTGCTTCGATGTAATTATTAGGTGCTAAACGAATTGCTTTTTTCCAATAGTTGCCAGCTTTTTCGAAGCAGTTTTGAGCAAGTTCGAATTCTTTTTTTTCTGAGGCTTTGGTCCCTTGGTAATGATAAATTACGGCTATATTATTTAATGCTTGGGGTAGACGGGAATTTAATTCAAGAGCCTGGTTATAATATTCTAAAGCCTTTGAATAGTCGCCATTATTACTGTAAATAAGACCAACATTATACAATATATAACTTCTATCATATGGATCTTCTTCTAATTTTAAAGCTTCGTAGTAGTTTTCTAAAGCTTCCGCGTAGTCTCCACTAGATTGAGCCGACATACCATAACGGTAATACGAGAATGCTTGCTTTTCGTCCTTATTTACAGGCAAAACTTTTAATAAGATATCTGCTAAAACAGTAAATGTTTTATCAATAAAATTATCGTTTTTTTGATTCATTTATTAAATGATTGTTTAATATTAAGAAGTTGTTATAAACTCTTTTCTGTTTTTGGCTAGTATTTTTTTACTTATGTATTCGTTTTAAAACAGGCTACTTAAGATTATTGCACAATATAATAAATTATTGGCTTATATGCAAAAGAAATAAGAATGACTCTAAGTTATTTCATTGACATAATCAACGAATTCTTTTAATTTGTAGTTATAGAAAATTAATATATTATTAGCTTATTTATTTTAACGTTTTGTAATAATCAATGGCTAAACAAAGCATGATACAGCGCGAAAAAAAGCGCGAGCGTTTAGTTGCGAAATACGCGAACAAACGAGAATCGATAAAAGAAGAATTAAAAAAAGTTAACTCATTTCAAGAACGACTAACTTTATATAAAAAATTAGAAAGTTTGCCTAGAAATTCATCTCCATCACGTCGTAGAAACCGTTGTTGGGTAACGGGTCGTAGCCGCGGATTTTATAAAGATTTCGGGTTATCAAGACACGTGTTAAGAGAAATGGGAAATGAAGGTCTGATACCTGGTTTAACAAGGTCAAGTTGGTAATTATTTACATTTTAGTATGACAAAAAGAACACTTAGAGGAACAAACTTAAAGAAAGTTAGAGTATCTGGTTTTCGTAGTCGTATGGCAACAAAAACTGGGCAACGAATTTTAAATGCTAGAAGACAAAAAGGTAGAAAAAAATTAACAGTTTAATCACTATATAACATGATAAAACTTAGACTTAAAAAATATGGTCGTAAAGGACAACCTTGTTACAGAATAGTTGCAATGGATAGTCGTTGCAAACGAGATGGTGCGTCAATCGAAGAATTAGGTTATTACAACCCAATGACAGAAGAAACGCAATTAAAATTCCAACAAATTCTGACAAGATTAAAACAAGGTGCTCAACCCACGGAGACAGTTCACAATATTCTGGCCAGAGCCAAAGTATTTGAGCAGCTATAACCCTTATTACGTAATCGTCAAAATATAATTTACGTATTCTGGGCGGGGACTTTCTTAACCTTGATTAAATCAATTAAAGGATGACGTTTTTTGTTATTGCAAAATTCATGCTGACTCAAAGATGCTCGCCCGAATAGATATTTTGAACCAACTAAACCGCAAATGCAAATGAGTAGTGACTCGAGACATTTAAAGTTAAAAGTTATTTGGCGTCCCAAATTCTTAGGCCTGGCAATTGATCAACTAATTGTAATCAATTCATATTCTTGCTTTTGCCGGCCATTAACAACTTATTATTTTTGGCCAAAATCAGGAGTTTGGGAACAGCTAAAATTAGAATTAGATTCCGCGATGTGGTTAACTGAAAAGGAAAAAATTAGATATTTAAACCTTGTTTCAGATATTATAAACGAGTGGCAAAAATATAAGGATATTGACAAAATTGAAGACATAAAAAAGAAATTTTCCGAAGTTTCCTTTTTGGAACTTCGCGAATAGGCTTATAGCTCAGTGGACAGAGCACCAGATTCCGGTTCTGGGTGTCGAGGGTTCGAATCCCTCTTAGCCTTTGATATCTAATAGGAAATTTAATAAATAGTTAGGGAACCCCTTAATTTAGAGCTTAAACGGCATTAATTGTGTTCATTGCATCTGGCTGGGTTCGAACCAGCGACGTCTCTATGAGAAGCGGATTATGAGTCCGATGCCTTCGACCACTTGGCTACAGATGCTTTTAAAATTGTGGAGCTGGTGGGATTTGAACCCACGTCCATCTAGGCTTTAAACCCTATTCTTTATCGTAGGGGAAAAACAAGATAATTCTTTTAAATTTTTCTTTACATACAAAGAATACCATTGCATGTGCCTCTTTTGTTTAATATAAAATTCAACAAGGATAAAAGAGTAGCCTTGTTGATAATTCTAAAAATTTTAAGCGAAAGCCATTACTGGCTGTTTTGCTAAATTTTTTGCACTAAAAGATAAGATGTTGTTTGCACTTATTTTAAGAGTTGGCTTTATAAGCCAGAGTTAGAAAAGTTAAAAGTCTAAATGTCGAATCCTAAACAGCCCCCACATATAAAATAATAAAAAAAGCTACTATTTTTGTCAAACATGGTATCCCAAAGTATAAAAACCAACAATTTAAACTTTAAACTTAATTTTAAATTATCAACAGGAATCCGCTGTATAAACGAACGTTAATTATTACAAGAGAACTATAATTTGGGCCTTTAATCTCTTAATAAGCGCGGAAAAGGCTACGGAACCATTTTGACATCTTCTGTACTCGTACACGCCCCCTATCAAAATTTCCTCTAATAAACTGATTAGAAGATTTTGCATCTTCTGGTTTAATCGCCTCTTGTTGATAAGCTGGAACAAAAAAAGTAGATTTGGCATCCAGTATCGTTTTCTCGGAGCTTTGGTTTGTTATGTCAGCATGTATTTTATCTTCCCAAGATTCAAGAAAATCTTCTAAGTTCGAAACGAAAATTTTTGGTTTTTGAATAATGGATTCTAAATTAGATGTACGACTGCCGCGTTGTCTAATGATTTTTCTCCCTTGTTCTTTAACAAATTTATCTGCTTCACCCTTTTCGAAAAAAATAACATTTGTAACTTCATCAGATTTTTGACTGTCGTCCAGCGAACCTTGCATAATCCAATTTTGCCCGAAGCCTAGGCGAGAATCCAACACGTTAATAATTTTTCCGTAAAAAGTATCGAGTAGATTGACAACTGTGAAATATCTCTCTTTCAATAAACTTCTTGACGTTTCTGAAACTTGAACAATATAAATGGGCACTCCTTTAAAGTATTCATTACGCTGTAAGAATGAAGACGTGGGAGATCCCTTATAACCCCATTTTCCTAACGCAGGGAACAAATTCTTTGCTCGGCGACGAACTCTTAACTGTTGTTGCCCAGCGTCTACAATGACATTTGAATCCCCAACATGTTCAGTTAAAAATTTGTTTACTTCTGTAAGGTTTGGAATTAACCGAAAATCAATCCCCGGGTGGCTCTCGCGCATTATTCGATAGGCGGAATCTAAACCTAAACAATGTAATGAGTAACCCGTGTATGGCTTGCGTTGCAGAGTACTCTTATACCAATACCTATGAGTGTTGGTTACACGCTTAAGATACCGTTTAGCATCTTTATAATTAAAAAAGAAGTAGCCTGTTTGTGGATTTATTGTTTCCTTTCTAGGATCAAACCCTCCAGCAGAATCATAGATCAATTGCTTGGGATTCTGTTCCAGATTTGCTTCGTCTCCTTTTTGAAATTTAAATGCTGTTGTAAACTTCCACTTGTTTTTGTAAGGTGGTTTAGGCTCTTGGAATTTCTCTCGTTTTTCGTCAAAAAACGTGAATTCATCCTTTTCTATAGCAATTTGGTTACGACTATTAAAAACGACATAAACGGGAACATTAGAAAGGGCTTTTTGAATATCTTTAGTTTTTCTGTGATAAAAATTCGAGGAATTTACTTTATCTAGATAACCATTAATATATTCAGATATTTTATAATCTGTAAATGGAATACCCATATCGCTTACCTCAGCATCGATCTCGTCAGAACCGTCCGGCATAACACTTTCTTTGTTCTGTTCCCAATCTTCAAGAACATCCATAAAAGAAAAACCTTGTTGAAGCCCCCCATAATTGGACGCTAAAAAAAGATCACTTTTTAAGTTTTCGAAACCATTTGTTGTTATTTTTATTTTGGAAGGGTGACAATAAATTGAGTTAAACCCTTTTTGAATAGTTTTCTGTCGTCGCTTATCCAGTGCTCTTTCTTTCTTTTTTACAGGTTTCCGAGTATTAACAACGTCAGGGCGAAGTTTAGGATAAGCCTCTATAGGATTATTTGTTTGGAAATTTCCTTGATATTCTATTATCGGGTTTTGATAATTAGCAATGTTGTACTTTTCTATTATTGACATAATAATTAAATTATTTATTAATTAAATTTAATATTAATGTTTACAAAATATCAAGATATTGTTAGTATATATTAAAAGGGCGGTTAGCTCAGCGGTAGAGCGCCTGCCTTACAAGCAGGTGGTCATAGGTTCAAATCCTATACCGCCCAAGTGTACGTACAAAAACATGCTATCCCTAAAAATGGTTAGAAGATTATTTTATTCTTCTAACCTTTTTTAAGAGCGGGCTCATCGTCTAAGGGATTAGGACAGGGACCTTCTAAGTCTCTAATGTAGGTTCGAATCCTACTGGGCCTAATAAACCATAATATAAATATTACCCAAACTAAGTTGAGTTAGTTTATTTTTTGCCTTAGAAAAATTTTGCGCTTGTACTTTTTTAGATTTTTAGATCCGCTTTAAGTATCTAATTAGTTAAAAACTTCTTCGAAAACAGAACTCACTTTATCTCCTGAATCAATAGTTTCTAAAGGATCTTTACGTAAACGGTGTCTTAGACAAAGAACAATAACTGTTTCGATATCTTCTACTGTAACAGTTGAACGACCGTCATAAGCAGCATAAGCTTTTGCAGCACGGTTAGTTACGATATCACCTCGTAAACCATCAACATTAAGACTACCACATACTTGCGAAATTTTTACACGTAATTCATAATCTAATTCTACGCTTGGAAGAAGTTCTTGCGCATCAGTTATTTTTTTCTTAAGAGCTTCTAACTCATCATAGTTTGCTTTTAAACACTCGTCCGGGTTTTGATCAAAATTGCTTCGCTCTTCTACTACACGAACACGCGTTTCTGGATCGCGCACAGTTCGGATTTCAGCGTGCATTCCAAAACGGTCAAGTAATTGTGGGCGTAGCTCACCTTCTTCAGGGTTACCCGAACCAACAAGAACAAATCGCGCAGGGTGCTTGATTGAAATACCTTCACGCTCAACAGTGTTCCACCCTGAAGCAGCGGAATCTAATAGGATATCTACAAGGTGATCGTCTAATAAATTAACCTCATCCACATAAAGGATTCCTCTGTTTGCCTTAGCTAAAAGACCCGGTTCAAATGCTTTAACACCTTCCGTTAGAGCTTTTTCGATATCGATCGTACCACAAACTCGATCTTCTGTTGCACCTAATGGTAAGTCCACCATTGGCACTTTCTTAAATGCGCCAGCTAATTCTTCACCATTTTCCACGGCATTTTTAACTGTTTCACTCATTAACTCGAAATCAGTAAGAGAAGAATTGAACGGATCATCCGCAGCAACTTGGATAGCAGGTAAAAGATCCGCAACAGCACGGATTGTTGTTGATTTTCCTGTTCCACGGTCACCCATAATCATTACACCACCAATTCTGGGGTCGATTACATTTAAAATTAACGCTAATTTCATTTGTTCCTGTCCAATGATTGCGGTAAACGGGAAAACTGGGCGCTCGTTCTCAACTATAGTTTTGTCAGCTGTAACCATTCTTATTATTTATATTTAAACTTAATTTCTGATTTTTAAAGTCGTTAAACTAGTTAAATACTAGTATAACGCTTATTAAAAAAATTACTTTAATAAGCCGATTATTGTTGAATCAGGTTATATTTACTACTAATTATATAGTAACCTAACACCACTTTCAACAGTTAAAATTACAATAAAAAATAACATTTGTTAAAATGTTATAATATTTTAAGTCTTAGATAATTAAAGCCTAAAAACTAGATGTCCCGTGTTATAGTTATAACTTCTGGCAAAGGTGGTGTTGGTAAAACAACAGCGACTTCGAATATTGGAATGTCACTTGCCCGTTTGGGGTGTACAACTTTACTTATTGATGCTGATGTTGGTTTACGTAATCTTGATCTTTTATTAGGTCTTGAAAACCGCATTATTTACACAGGTTTAGACGTTCTCAAGGGAAGTTGTCGGCTTGAACAAGCAATAATCCAAGATAAGCGTCAACCGAATTTATCCTTCTTTCCTCTTTCGTCCAACCGAATTGAAACACCAATTAGCTCAAACCAAGTTAAAGATCTTATTGATAAAATCAAACGCAATTACGAATATATATTAATTGATAGTCCCGCAGGAATTGACAATGGGTTTCAAACGGCGATTGAATGCGCTAATGAAGCCGTAGTAGTTGTAACACCGGAGGTACCCTCAATTAGAGATGCAGACAGAGTAATTGGGATCCTTATGTCGAAAGGAATTAATAAAATTAATCTTATCATTAACCGTATACGACCAAATATGGTTAAAAGCGATGATATGATGTCGATTGAAGATGTTACTAATATTTTAGGAATAAAATTAATAGGCGTAATTCCAGACAGTGAAAAAATTATTGTTGCTTCAAACCGAGGTGAGCCAATAGTTTTAGAATCCAAAAATTGTTTACCACGAATTGCTTTTGACAATACTACAAAACGCTTAATGGGCGAAGAGATTACTTTTTTAGACTTTAATACTTCTAATGTGAGAAATCCGGTAAAACGTATTTTTAGTAATCTTATGAATCGACAAAAGCCTTAGTAAATTTAAAATAATACAAAAATTGCAATGCGCAATTCGACTGGCAAAATGTAATTTGTTCAGACTCAATTTTATTTTAAACCAGATTCTATATTTGCAACAAACTTAGAAATAGACCCTGATGTCGTGAGTAAACAGTGCTGGTAATAATTATTATTATAAAAAAAGGACCACATTGCTTATTTATATAACTGTGGTCCTGTTTTGGAAAATTTCAAGTAAAAAAAGATCTAAGCTTTTACATCCAGCAATACTGGTTACATTAAGACTAAGACATTCGTTTGATTTGTTGTAATGCAACTCGACCGATGTTAAATAAAGCCCAAGCAGCAGCTGCTAATAGTGGAAAAAAAACAACTAGAAGTCTAGTATCTGCCATAAAAGTAAAATTTCGTTTACAATATATTAAATATTTTCTATTTGAATACTATTATACATCTTTTATAACATTAGTACTTAAAACTAAACTAGAATTTTTAATATGCAATTAAATTTTGTATTCTTTTAGTACCGTAAATAGTTATTTAAATAGAGTACTGTCGCCCAAAACCACTTCTTCCGTTTATGTCTGATCTTCCTTTCACACTTGATCAATTAAAAATTTTACATACTATTTCAATTGAAGGAAGCTTTAAAAAAGCTGCGGAAAAACTATATATTTCCCAACCCGCAGTTAGCCTTCATATTCAAAATTTAGAAAAACAAGTAAATACTCCTATCTTTTATAGGGATAAAAGGAAAGCACGTTTAACAGAAACCGGTAAACTATTAATAAAATATTGTGATCGAATTTTAAGTTTATGCGAAGAAACATGCCGTGCTTTAGATGAATTGCATACCTTAGAATCGGGTGGTTTAACGATAGGTGCTAGCCAAACAATAGGAACATATTTAATGCCTCGTTTAATTGGTATATTCAAGCAGAAATACCCACAAATTAGCATTGAATTACAGGTGCATTCTACAAGAAAAATTTCATGGGGCGTCGCGAATGGAAATATTGATTTAGCAGTTGTAGGGGGAGAAGTACCACAAGAACTTACAAAAGTTTTAGAAATAGTGCCCTACGCGGAGGATGAATTAGCTTTAATATTGCCCTTATCACACCCACTTTCATCGCTTGAATCTATTCAAAAAGAAGACCTTTACCGTTTACGTTTCATTGCTTTAAACCCTCAATCAACTATACGGAATGTGATTGAAAATACCCTGGCCCAATATGGTATTGATAACCGTTATTTAAAAATTGAAATGGAATTAAATTCGATTGAAGCAATTAAAAATGCGGTACAATCAGGTTTAGGTGCTGCATTTGTCTCCGTTTCAGCTATATCAAAAGAATTAGAGTTAAACATGTTACAATGGGCAAAAATTGAAGGTATCACAATAAAACGAACATTATCAATTTTATTGAGCCCTAAACGTTACTATTCTACAGCGACACAAATTTTTAAGGAAGAAATTCTTGAAATGTTAGTTGCTCCATCTTCTACGCGCTAAGATTAATTTTATATTAACGCCATTAAACTAGGAAATTAGCAACTATTTTTACTTTTCTTAAAATTTCTCCTATAAATAGTCTTGACAGTTATGCAAATTTGTTTTAGTGTATGAATATGAAATAAAAACAAAAGCCCCCATCGTCTAGAGGCCTAGGACATTTCCCTTTCACGGAAGTAACGGGGATTCGAATTCCCCTGGGGGTACATTCAAAAAAGAAGTTTTCTATTATTTAATTTTTAAATATAGGAAACTTCTTTTTTTTTGCATTCATGCGTGGAAATAACGAATTTATATTATAAATCAAAAAAAATACCGGAGCTTCTATTTTATAGAAGCTCCGGAAATAAAATTTTACACTGTATGAACCTTCTTATAAAGAAGAGCCCAGACCAGAGTATGCGCCGAAAAAGAACAGTGTTAATAAACCACCAGCGGCAAGTCCGCCAACTGTAGCCACCATCCAAAGAGGTACTCTTCCGATATCACTCATATTGATTAAAGTTTTTTAAAAAAATAAGGTTTGTAAATAGAACAAACTTTTCTTAGATGTTTTCTAGTTAAAGAAATAGCTTGAGAAAAGTACGGCTAAAACAAATATTAGAAGTAGACCCCAATACAATGATGTACGGTTTAATTCTACTGGCTGTTTGTTAGGATTTGGTGCACTCATTTTAAATCTCCTATCTCTGAATAAATTGCATTGATGTAATGGCACCAAGGAAGAATACCGTTGGTACTGCTAAAGCATGGATAGCAAGCCATCTAAAAGTGAAAATAGGATATGCTACGGGCTGATTTGAATTGATCATTGAAATAACACTAACGTTTTTGTATTTTATAATCCCTTAGTTAAGTCCTCAAGCTCTTGCTTAGCACTGAAACGGTCGTTCACTAAAGGTATCTGTTGACGATCTTGAGTAAAGTACTCATTCGGTCGCGGAGTACCAAACGCGTCATAAGCTAATCCCGTACTAACGAAAAGAAAACCTGCAACGAATAGTGCTGGGATTGTAATGCTGTGAATAATCCAGTAGCGAACACTTGTTAAAATATCCGTAAAAGGTCTTTCTCCTGTTGAACCACCTGCCACAACTATCTCCTATTTAATATTTAATTTAATCGATTTTATTCTTTGCTTATTAATAGCAAAAAATGTTTACACAAATACCTTCCCGTAAAATTTTTAATTAATTTTACAGAAAATAGTATTTAATACTTTTTAAAAGTTACTTGAATAAAGTATATAACGTATTTAATGTTTTTGTACAAGATTTAATGGTAGAATTTAAGTGCTTTTGAAGTTAAAAGAATAATATCGCAAGAGCGGGTAGAGAGAATCGAACTCTCATCATTAGCTTGGAAGGCTAAGGTTCTACCACTAAACTATACCCGCTATATTTTAATTATAGATCTGTACATCACAAAATCTTTCACAATCAATATAATACCATATTAATCTTATTTATACTAAATTTTAAAATGCCTTGGCAAAATAATCTTTAGAGATTACAATTAAAGATGTTAGTGATTATTCTTTATTGAATTTTAATAGGAAGGCGATATGGCCAAGTGGTAAGGCAGTGGATTACAAATCCTCTATCCCCAGTTCGAATCTGGGTGTCGCCTTAATCAGTTTTCTTGGGGGTATGGTGAAATGGTAGACACAACAGACTTAAAATCTGTTGACTTACTCAGTCGTGAGGGTTCAAGTCCCTCTACCCCCAAATTTGAAATAAATATTAAATATCTTTCAAAACTTCGTTATAATATATAGTTAAGAGTGTAATTAAAAGCAAAATAAGAGAATATTAATTAATAATTAATACATATTATGTCACACAGTGTAAGAGTTTATGATACTTGTATAGGATGTACGCAATGTGTACGTGCGTGTCCTTGTGACGTTCTAGAAATGGTATCATGGGACGGTTGTAAGGCTGGACAAATTGCATCTGCGCCTCGTGCGGAAGATTGTATTGGTTGTAAGCGTTGTGAAACAGCGTGTCCAACAGATTTCTTAAGTGTAAGAGTATATTTAGGAAGTGAAACAACTCGTAGCTTAGGTCTAACTTACTAAAACAAATTTTTCAAATTCATAACTATGATTAACTGGAATGTTATTGCTCAATTAACGTCATTAGCGTTAGTTACCCTTTCGGGCCCTGTAATTATTTTTCTTTTATATTTCAAACGAGGGAATTTATAATTCATTAAACCTAAAGAACCAAATAGTAAGATTACTTACTATTTGGTTCTTTAGTTTTTTATTTGTATGCTTGCTCGTTGAATGCGGACGGAGAGACTCGAACTCTCACGAGGGGTGCTCGCTAGAACCTAAATCTAGTGCGTCTACCAATTTCGCCACGTCCGCTTTTTTCGCTTACACTAATTATATAATAATATAGTGTGTAAAGTATATAGGTCAAAAATTTTAAACCCAATAAAAATAGACTGTAAAACTATAGGATTATAATTTTACAGTCTAGACTTAAAAATTTAATTAACTAGTTACCCAATCAACGTCTACATTCTCTAAAATAATTGAAGAGTTATAGATTTGTAGGATGATAACTAAGAATACTAAGAATAGGGCCATAAAAACCGCCATTACCGGTGTTGTTCCCCATCCTGGTGATACTTTACCATACTCAGAATTAAGAGGTCTTAGAATTTCACCTAATCTTGTTTTTAATGCCATAGTTTTAACTTATAAGAGAATTTAATAGTACAAATAGATAATACGACTCATAATATATATTATAAGCAAGTTTTTGTTTTTTTTTACAACTTACTAAACAACTATCTATTATATGGAAACCGCAACTATTTTAAGTATTTTTATTTCTGGCCTTCTTCTTGGAATTACGGGATATTCAATATACACTGCATTCGGCCCCGGATCAAAAGAGCTTAGAGACCCTTTTGAAGAGCATGAAGATTAAAAAGTTATATTAGAAAAATCATTCGCTGTAAAAGCGAATGATTTTTCTATTTTTATTTTATAAGGCACCCGATTAAAATCGGTAATATATATCACTATTTTTTAACAATTCTAGGTGGGTCTCTAAAGAAAATTGCAAAGAAAATTACAACTAGAGTACCTATTAGTAGAAAAGCGTATACTAATGCTTCCATTTTTTATATTTAATTAATTAATAAAAAAATTCAAACTTTTTATTAAACGATACCTTGCTTTTTAGTACTCTTATCACCAAGTTTTTGGAAAGCACCAAATTCTACCTGTTCAAGAACTTCTGAACCAATACCAGCAAAAACATCTCTAAATAAAGTACGACCACCATGCCACAGGTGACCAAGGAAGAATAATAAGGCGAAGTTCGCGTGTCCAAAAGTATACCAACCTCGTGGGCTACTTCTAAATACACCGTCTGATTCTAATGTTGTTCTATCAAACTCAAAAACTTCTCCAAGTTGAGCTTTTCTTGCGTATTTCTTAACTGTTGGAGCGTCCGTAAACACTTGTCCGTTAAGTTTTCCGCCGTAGAAGTTACAATTTACACCTACTTGCTCAATACTGTATTTTGACTCCGCACGTCTGAATGGAATATCTGCTCGAACAATACCATCTTTATCTACTAGAATTACTGGGAATGTCTCGAAAAAGGCTGGCATACGACGAACTGTTAATTCTCGCCCTTCT
>Ga0115013_10001615_pt1 | contig 12965 bp, 13 predicted proteins | sample SouAtlMetagenome_2_FD_88686 | JGI IMG/M metagenome (GOLD analysis project Ga0115013, IMG submission 88686) | Marine eukaryotic phytoplankton communities from Atlantic Ocean - South Atlantic ANT15 Metagenome | ecosystem: Environmental > Aquatic > Marine > Oceanic | place: South Atlantic Ocean...
CAGTTTACCACTTTAGACGCTTGTCCTAATTTAGAAAACTTGTCTGTTTCAACAGAAGCGATATGGGCTACATTCAGCGCTGAGGCTTCTAATTCAGTAAATATACTACGATCTAGAGGTAAACTGAGAGAAGTAGGCACTAGCACTTTTCGTTACGTTTTTGGTGATTATGATGGTATAAACGTAACAAAAGGTAACTTTGAAGCTAGTACAGACTACGAATGGCACACTAAGGTATGGTGCTGGGGAAATATTGATTCTGTAGGTAATTCAGATCCGATGTATACATCAGGATGGGGTGATTTCTATCCTTTCTCAACTCAAGCGTCTTGTGATAAGATGCCGTATAACTTTACAACTACAGCGAATAACGCTCAGACAGCAATTATTATGTCATGGGATACGCCATTAAGTGGAGAACCTGATCATTACTTCTTACACCTTACTAACTTAGCAACAGGTCAGGTGTATGCGTGGAACAATATTCCAGGTGATGCTAATTCTAAGACTAAGTATAATTTAGAGCCAGGTGATTACTCATGGAAGATACGTGGTGCATGTGGGACTGATGGAACATCTTGGGCTACGGCATTCTCATTACCAGAATATTATTCATTGGGATCTAACCGTATAAAAAATAAAAATTATAAGTTAAATATTTTTCCAAATCCGTCAAAAGATATTGTAAATATTAATATTAAATTAGAAAATACACAAAATATTATTGTGAAAATAATTAATTCTGTAGGTCAAGTTATAATGAATGAGTCAAAGTTTAACGCAAAATCTTACAATAAACATGTTGACTTAAATAATTTGCCTAGTGGATCATATATGATATCAATAACATCAAATTCATTATCTATTAAAGAATTATTAATAATTATTAATCAATAATAGATTTTATTAATAATTATGTATTGAATATCACTAATGCTTTTTTATATATTTGAAATAAATTAATATGAATTTTATGAGTAAAATATACTTTGTTTTAGCCCTAATACTTCCTCTTAGCATATACAGTCAAGAAACATATGTACCTGATAACTATTTTGAGAGTTATTTGGAATCAAATGGAATGGGTAATGGAATTAATAATGATAATTATGTTTTGACAGAAAATATTTCCAACGTATTGGAACTAAACATTATACAATCTGGAAATATTTCAGATCTTACTGGAATTGAAGATTTTGACTCATTAATTGAATTATTTATAATTAATTCTAATATTTCTTATATAGATATGAGTGGCAATGAACAACTCGAAAGATTATATGTTCAACAAAATTTATTAGATAGTATTAATGTAGAAAATAATATAAACCTTACTAATTTAACTGTAAGAGATAATAATTTATCTGAACTTAATGTATCTAATAATATCAACTTGAAAAGCCTCAGTTTTTCATCTAATAATATAACTAGTATAGATTTAACAAATAATATTCTTTTAGAATATCTATACTGTGCAAATAGCCCTCTTGAGTCACTAGATATATCACAAAATATTAATTTAATTGATTTTGAAATTTATTGGAATGAAAATCTATATTGTGTAGATGTCTTTGATTCAATTACTTTTACAAATAATTTCATTTATTCTGAAAACCAGTTTGGTTGGCCAACATTATTTGATTCAACCACTTCATTTAGCAACAACTGTAATTTATATTCTGGTTGTTTAGACTCTTTAGCAAATAATTATAATATAAACGCAACAATAAATAATTATGATTGTGAATATTCATCTTGGGAATGCAATAATAATTCTTCATGTTTTGAACTTTCAGACAATTCAGGAAGTTTTTTATCATTACAAGAGTGCGAGAATAATTGTGAAGGATCTGATTTGATAATTGGACAATGGTATGCTGATGTTGGAGACTTTATTGAAATCACATCTGATACATTTATTGTATACATATTTGATGAACTAAATCAAGATTGTTATGAAAAAGAATTATATGAGATAATAATTGAGGAAGAACAAAACTCGTTTACTCTTTTTTCAGAGAATGGGGACACCACTAATATAAATTATTTTAATTTTTCTATTGGTAATGCATTATCATTTTCAATTTCACTAAACAATGATACAGTCAATCTAGTATCAACAAGCTTTGACCCTTCAAACTGGATTGAATGTGATAGCATTGCTTGTTTTGATGATAATGAAACCATAATATCAATTTTTGGAGATTTTTTTATTAATGATTGTCAAAGTTTAATTGATTATTTATCATTTAATTATAATTATAATTTAGCAGAAGCATGCGATTGGGATGGTGGCTCAATGTTTGACTTAGACACAAATTTAATAATAGAAAATATATGTGAGTGTACATGTATTGATGATCTAGAAAATACAACATGGAAATGTTTTGCTGGAAGTTGTTATGAATTAAATGATGATACAGGAGAATTTGATTCCTTAGAAGAATGTGAAACCTCATGTTTAATCAATGATACAACCTATAAATGCGCTGAAAGTTCATGTGTTGAGGTTTATGATACAACAGGAGAATTTTTAACATTAGATGAATGTGAAAAAAATTGTGAAACTGTTACCTGGGAATGTAACAATGATAACGAATGTAACGAAATTAATGATGATTCTGGAAGCTATTTATCTTTAGAAGAGTGCGAAAACAATTGCAATGCTTCATTAATTATTGAAAATAATTTTTATTTAAATGTTTATCCCAACCCTTCTACAAATATTTTTAATTTAGAAATGTATTTAGATCACGAATCTAAACTTACGTTAACTAATTTTTTAGGAAAAATTATTTATTCTAAAGAAATCAAAACCATAGGTGAATTTAATACCCAAATTGATTTATCAAATTTTTCAAAAGGTATATATAATCTAGCTATAATGAATTCAAATAAACTAAATAACTTCAAGCTAATACTTAAGTAAGTTTGAAATTAATTGTTTAAGAATAACCGGTTTAAATATGAGAATATATATTACTTTGTCTTTAATTTTTATTGCTAACAATATATTTTCTCAAATTATATTTACTGATTTACCAAAAGACTATCAATTAGTTGGTAGAAACCAACAAACTAATATTGGCCAATTTAATGTTAGTGGGGTTGTAAACTATACAACATTCGACTACAATAAAATATCTCTTATTTTAAAAAGAAATAATTCTTTTTACGAATACCAATCAATTGATTTATTAAATAATCAAAATATTTTTAATTTTAATATTAATATTATCGCTGAATTAGCTAATTACTCAATTTTAGTTTATTCACACGTAAATAATGATAGTCTATTGGAATTTGAAGCATCAAATATAGTTTCAGGTGATGTTTATATTATTCAAGGTCAATCAAATGCGCAAGCAAAAATGTTTAATGGAAGTGCTCATCAATATGAAGATGAATTCATTAGAGTATATGCATCAGGAACAGATAGTATTGAAAAATTAATTTTAAACGATAATTGGTTTATTGCTCAAGGCGACGGAGATAATGAAACTAATGGCAATACTGGTCAATGGGGACTACGTTTTGCCAAATATATCGTTGACTCATTATCTATTCCAGTTGCTATATTTAATCAAGCACAAGGCGGCTTAGGAATAAGTGAATTTTTAAACCCATATGAAGCAGATAATTCATTAATTTATAACTATAATAAATTGCTATATAGATTGGAAAAAAATAATCTAAAATCATATGTTAAAGCAATTTTTTGGGCTCAAGGTGAATTTGATTCTAATCCTAATGTTCCATATACAATAAGCCTAGGCATTGCAACTAATACAGTTGATTATAAAGATAAGTTTAATGAACTAATGCAATCTTGGCAAAATGATTATTCTAATTTAAATAAGATATACATATTTCAAACAAAAAATGGTTGTAACAAACCACTTGAAAAGCTTCAACAAATTAAGGAAGCTCAAAGACAACTTGCAGTAGAAAATGAGTTAGTTTCAATTATTCCTACCTCAAAACTAAATCATTATAGTGACAGTTGTCATTTTACATTTTATAATGGCTATCAAAAATTTGCCGAGAGACTCTTCAAATTGGTTAAAAGAGATATTTATGCCTACCCTAATAACAATGATATTGATGCACCATATGTATATAATGGATACAAAACATATGATTCTTTAATTGTTATCAAAACTAACTCAGATTCATTAGTTTTTGATTCTATAGGCTCATTTTTTAAAAATAATAATTTCAATATAAATGAAAATAATATTTACACATATTATGAATACATAATTATTAACAACTCAATGTTTGACTTTGATACGACTAAAATATCCTACACTGGAAATTATAATAATTTAAATGGAAATTATATCACAAACACTCTTAATATTGAACTAACTTGTTTTGAGGATTTAATTGCTTCTGATTATGGTGGATGGATTGCTAATTCAAATAAATGTGAATTTGTTACTGATAATTTTGAGTATATAAATTTGAATCAATGTTTAAACAATATCTCATTGATAGAGGATAGTTCTGAAAATATATACGGTTGTACTATAGAAACAGCTATTAATTATGATCCATTAGCAAATATTAATAATGGTAGTTGTGTTTTTGAAGATAGTTTATGCGACAACACACCAACTGAACTATTTGTTAATAATATAATTCATAATAGAGTACAATTCAATTGGACTAATCCTGAAGATATACCATCATACTATATGATTCGTTATAGACCATATGAATCAAATTCATGGACAGTCATAACTGCCGGAACACAAAATATTAATCCATATTATGGGACATACAGGGTTAGACACTTTATGCAACCAAACACAAACTATGAATGGCAAATAAGATCAAGAAAAATTGATTCTGAAGGCTATGTAATTTGTCAATCCCAATGGTCAGAAATTAATCAATATACAACATTGCCATTATGTCCAAACTTAGAAAACTTGACGGTTTCAACAGAAGCAATATGGGCTACTTTCGGTGCAGATGCTCCTGCCACAGGAAATGTATGGCAAGCTAGAGGTAAAATAAGAGAAGTGGGGACTAACTCTTACCGCTATGCATTTGGTGATTTTAATGGCAATATCAATTCTACAAAAGGTAACTTCGAGCCTAGTACAGACTACGAGTGGCACACTAAAGCATGGTGTACGGGAAATATTGATTCTGTAGGCAATTCAGATCCGATGTATTCATCAGGATGGGGTGATTTCTATCCGTTCTCAACTCAAGCGCTTTGTGATAAGATGCCGTATAACTTTACAACTACATCAAATAATCCGCAGACAGCAATTACTATGTCGTGGGAAACACCATTAAGTGGAGAACCTGATCATTACTTTTTACACCTTACTAACTTAGCAACAGCTCAGGTGTATGCGTGGAACAATATTCCAGGTGATGTTAACTCTAAAACTAAGTATAATTTAGTGCCAGGAGAATACTCCTGGAAGATACGTGGCGCATGTGGCATTAATGGAACTTCATGGGCTACGCCGTTCTCATCATTAGAATATTATTCGTTGGGATCTAACCGAATAAAGAATAAAAATTATAACTTAAATATTTTCCCTAACCCCTCAAAAGATCTTGTTAACATTAGTTTTGAAGTAGAAAATAAACAATATATTAATATTAAAATAATTAATTCACTAGGTCAAACTATATTAAAAGACTCAGACATTTATGCAAAATCATACAATAAACAATTGGACTTAAATAATTTACCAAATGGAATATATATCATATCCATATCAACTAATTTAATAACAATTAAAGAATCATTAATAATTATTGACTAATATATAATTTATTATTTTCAATAAATAATCAATATTTAAATGAGATTAATTCTTTGTATTTTTATTATTTCATCAATAAATGTATTCTCACAGTGTAATATTAGTATTGATGATTTATTTATTTGCAATAATCAGACAGCTATAACATCAATAGAAGAGAATTTAATTACATCTGAAATTCTAAATTCTTATGATTATGAGTTTATAGATTTTGAGTACGACACACTTTTAAAATCAATTGAATTGGAAATAGGAGATGATGAAGTTATTGGCCCTTTTCAATTGGGTTTTAATTTTAGTTTTTATAACCAGAACTATGATCAATTTTGGTTATCTTCAAATGGATTTATCAGTTTTACTGAACCTACAAATACATATACCCCAAACCCCATACCAAGCTCCTCTGGACCTTTTTCTGCAATTTTTGGAGCATTTGAGGATTGGAATCCAAGCGCAGGCGGTAATATCTCATATTCATCATTACCAAATAGATTAGTTGTTGAATATAAAAATATAAGCTCATATAATTGTGGAGGTGATGACAATTATGCAGTTACTTTTCAAATTGTACTTTATAAAAACACCAATTGGATTGATATAAGAATTGTTAATAAAGAAGAATGTACAAATTCATTACAAGGAATTCAAAATCATAATGGCTTATTTGCTTCTGTAGTTGATGGTAGAAATTCATCATTATGGTCTTCGACAATGGAAAATATTAGATTTAAACCAAGAAATATTAATAATGTACAATGGTATAACTCTAATAATGACTTAATTTACTCAGGAAACCCTTTTATTTACAATACTGATTCAACTGAAGAGATTACTGTTATTTACAACGACTACAAATCTTGTTTAGATACAACTACATTCGTTATTAATGTATCTTTTACTACACCTCAAATTTTTAGTGAAGGTCAGGTATTATTGTGTGATTTATCAGGATACAATTATCAATGGCTATTAAATGATGAAATAATTGATAATGCTAATTCTCAATATTATATTCCTCAGGAGAATGGGTTATACTCAGTTCTTTTAACCAATAGCTTGGGTTGTGAAGAAATATCAGCAAACTTTCTATTTGAAAACACAACTGCCAAAAAAAATTATACAAAGAACAAATTATCAGTTTTTCCTAACCCATCTTCTGGAAAATTTATTCTATCATTGGATTTAAGCTATAAATCAGAAATCATAATTACTAATTTAATGGGGAAAATTATTTATTATGAATTAATTGAATCAGCTGGAAACTACACTAAAAGAATTGACTTAAATAAATATTCAATTGGAATTTATAATTTAGTACTAAGATCTTCTAAAGAAACTATAAATTATAAACTAATTCTTAATTAATCTTTTAATAGAATTATCACTTGCAATCGCATCCAAATGCTTCAATGACTGCAACAGCTTGATCATATTCACTTTTATTGTCAAAATCACTTTCACATAACTCAGATTGATCAAGTGTTACCTCTGATGGACATTCTCCACATTCAACACATTTTTTACTACATGAAGCTAAAGAAAATAAACCTAGAAATAGAAATAAAAAAAGACTGTTAATTTTTATATTTTGATTTTTCATAATTTAAATAATTAAGTTATCTAATTTAAAAAAATCTTTTAACAAATATTAAATTATCATCAAACATTTATATTTTAGTAAAAAAATAATATAAATATGAAAAGATACATACCAATTTTAATTTTATTAATTATCTCCTCTTGTAAAAAAGAAGATGAAAATATTCAAAGCTCACAACCAGACTTTACTCCTGAATTTACGACAACTTCTGTTGTAGATATAGTTCCAAATGAATTAATGTCAAATGGACATCCAACAGGAAATCTTTATTTAATGAATATTGATACGTGGATGATGCAACCTTCGATTTATATGAACTTTTCAAATATTCAATATTTTAATAGAAATTTAAACCAATCTAGATCAACACTTCAAAATACCTGGACGTGGGCATATGGAGGATATGAGATAACATACACATATTCTGAGTCAAACGGTCAATTTACTTATGATTATACTATTTCAATGAATGGAAATAATTGGTATTATGTTTCAGGATGGCAAAATACTGATGGTAGTGCTGGACAATGGGAGTACTACTTAGACTATACTAATTTTCCTGGAGGAGCATCTCTAAGTAATTGGGCTATTAATTTTGAATGGCAAAACAATAATGGTAATTATAATTTTGAAATGGATTATGATTTTGGAAATCCAAACTCAAACACTTCAATCACTATGAACGTAAACACTAATAACGGTTCAGGAAATTACTCTTACTTTACTACTACCAATAACTTGATGTATGAGTATACTTGGAGTAATAATGGAAACAATGGAACTTTTACTAGCTATGTTACTAAACCACCACAAATATATACATGGCCATAATTTTATTGACTAATAAATGGAATTAACTATTGAATGGGAAGGTATTTCAGGAGTTTTTAAAATTCTATTAATATTTAGTTCGATTTTCTTGTTAGGTTTTTATTTAGGAAAAAAATTAAATAAATAGTGTCTAATTTTATTACTTCAACTTTAAATAAGTAAAGGTTATTTTCTTTTCAATTTTTTCTGATAAGGAATGATGTATTGGACAATTAAATGCAGCTCTTTCTAAAATAGATTTAGTTTTATAATCATATTCCCTTGGAAAGGTTAAATCAATTTCAATTTTGATTATTCTTCTAGGATTATGCCCCATTGTTTTTTTAACAATTGCTACAGTATTTTTTATACTAATATTATTTTTCTCAACTGCAATTGCCATTATAGTTAATATACAACTTGCGTAAGCTGAACATATCATATCGGTTGGCGAAAAAGATTCTCCTTTACCAAGATTATCTTTTGGAGCATCAGTTATTATTTCAGCCCCAGAATCTAAATGAGTTGCTGTTGTTCTTAATTTTCCATTGTACTCAATTTTAAAATTATTCATAGTTACATATTATTTTTTTTCAATAAAGATAATTACTATATGCAATATCTTTTATTCAAAAAATTATTAATGATTCAAATTTATTAGATTTGTATTTAACTTAAACTTGAATTTATGCGAATATTATCAATAATTACCTTACTTTTTTTAAGTATAATATCATATGCTCAAATAGAAAAATTAACAGGACCTAGGTTTGGGATAACTATAATTTCAAACGGATCTAGTGCTGATATTCTAAATGAAGGTATAAATTTTGACGAAGATGAAAATAACGGTTATGGCAATACAGGATCTGCCTTTACAACTCAATATGGTTGGCAATGGGAAACAAGATTTGCTGATGGAGGTGAAAATATAATTGGAATAGTTGAATGGGTTACCCTTATTGCGGGACTAGAAAAAGGTATGTTTTTACCCTCTGCCTCTTCATTGGTTGGCATAAGAACTATGAAAGGATTCGAAGTTGCATTAGGACCTAATATTTCATTATCTGGAGTAGGATTAGCTTTTGCAGCAGGTTATAACTTTAAATCAGGAAATTTAAATATTCCAGTAAATATAGCTTTTGTACCAGGAATAAACAAAAATGGAAAATATAGAGATAATAATTTTAATTCAATAGATTATAATATAACACAGGCAATCGCATATCTTTAATGATAGGATTTAATATGAATAAAAAATAAATCTTAATCAAGAACGGCTATTAGCCTCTAAAACTTTTCAATATTTTTTTTATATTTACATTAACACATACTAAATCATTATTAAAATGGAAAATATAGTTGGAATTATAGTAATTATTATGTTTGTTGGTTTTGGCATAATTAATTATCTCTATTCAAAAAGAGACAGACGGTTTAAAAATGCATTTAAACCTAACACATTAAGTTTAAAGGGATGGATTATTAGTATTTTGTGGTTAGCTATAATGCTTGGAATATTGATGCTTATAGGCTAATTATATTTAAAAAAGGATGAAAAGATTACTAACTTTTTAGGACAAGAAATAAAGATTAAAGAATACTCCAATGTTCTACATCTATGATGATGGTTCAGTTGAGAAGAAATTAATCATAGAATAGTACACCACTCTATATTCACTTCCAATACAACAAGTTACTTAATATGTTTTTTAAGGTCATTTCTTAAGGAAATGAACTTTTTGAAACAATATGAATATAACTATCGTATAATAATTCAAATAACTCTTTATGTAAACACTTTTACTTTTTCTATAAATTATTAACCATTAAATTATTTTACTATGAAAAAGTATGTTTTAATATTTACAGTTTTAGTTTCACAATTACACTTAAAGGCACAGACTGAATATATCGATATTTCTAAAATTAGTATGCTAAAGACTTCAACTATGGCAATTTATAATGATGATATTAATTATAATGATTTAGAAGTTTTTAGATTAAATGTGTTTAGTAATCCTAAACACTATCATTGGGTTAAATATACCAACATAGGAAAAAATAAAATTATCTTAACATTATCAGATGATAATGGAGATACTAGAGAAATATGCACAAAAGAAAATGATGATAAATCTGAATGTAAAATATTAGATTCATTTTCAACATCTTATGAATATTCATCAAAAGCTAAAATATTTCAAATTTGGATTTCTAGACCTAATCCAAAAATTAAAAAAAATAATTTAGCATTAAATTAATATTTACCCCTTCGATTCCAACAATTAAACAATTACTTGTTAAATAGAAAACTACATCACTATCTAAAATATCCTTCCTTTCTTTTGGACATATAATAGATTATCAATTTAAATTGAAATAAATTATGAAAATGAGGCAGAAATTTCAGAGTTAAAAATAATTATTACGATAATATTATAATTGAAAATATTAAAATAAATAATAACTGAAAAACAATAACAATTTTATTCTTAATAGTTAGTTCAACAAATTTAAATGAGGGGTTTTTACGTAAAAGTAAAATTAATCCAAGAAATTGATTGTTTAGATAATTTTTGTAACAAAACAAACAGTAAGCATCAGGACTAATTATACCTTTAAAAAAAACATCAGGATTTCTAGTTGGATAATTTAAATATTTATTAATTTTTTTAGAACAAACTTTACAGTTGACAATCAGATTTTTTTCTTTTTTAATTAATGCTTTTGACGCTTCTCTTTGAGCAAGCACCCTTGCTAAATCTTTCTTTACTTTTTCAGCATGTTCTTCATCTGAAAGAATTTTTCCTTTATATCTGTCCTTATCATCGTAAATATGTTTTGCCATAATTCAAATATAATAGTTTAAAAATATATAAACTATGTTACATCTAATTCTGAATTTAAAATATCTATAATCACCCGTATTATTAGGACCAAAAGTTTAACAAATCACTTCAATAAGTAATTTAGAGATATTGAGGAGTTAATTAAATTATTAATATGAATAAATATTTTTTATATATTGAAAAAAATTTTAAAATAAAAAATTATGGAAGAAAAAGATAAAATTAAAAAGTTAGAAGAAGAACTTGCTAAAAAAGAAAATGATCTAAAAATTAAAGAACTTGAAGAAAAAATAAAATCAACAGATCAAAAGATGCAAAATGACAAAGCGATAAAATCAAATGGATATGAGGGATTGTACTGTAGTTCTGATGATAAAATTTTACTTGGTTTTTGTGGCGGTTTAGCTCATAAATTTGGTGTTCAGACATCTATTGTAAGATTTATAGTTTTTATATCTGGCTTCTTCTTTGTTGGATGGTTTTACTTAGCCGGTTTGTTTTTACCAAAACATCCAACAAAATAATTTTTTAATATTTATATGCAAATAAACTTATGGAAAATCAACTAGAACTCCAATGGCACGAAAAACCAAATAATATTATAATATTATTAATTTTATTTTTTCCTCTTGGGCTATATTACATGTGGAAAAATAAAATTTGGTCAAAAAAAACAAGATGGATAATAACAGTTACTATATCTATATTATTTATAATTGGAAGTAATGATAAATCTTCGGGCACAACGAATGCATGTAATTGTCTAAAAGAATTAAATAGTATGAATTATACATCAAGTTTGTATGGAAAATGCATAGAAATAGCAGTAATTGCTGGTTCAGATGATCCAGTTGGCTACTTTCAACGTAAATGTAATAGATAATCTGATATTTATAGATAAAATATAAAGAGTCCCAAAGCTTACTTTCCTATTACTTGCCTATTAATTATGATTAAAATTGCATTCACAATATTATTTTCTTTTTTAATCGTATTAAACATTTTTGCTCAAAAACCAATTTCAGTTCATGAACTTGAAACTAAATATAATCCAGATTGGTGGGAAAATGGTGCAGTAATGGTAGATACATTTCAAGTAAACCCTTTTACTGGCGTTGTTTATTTACATCATGTATTTGAGGAGTTAGGTGAAGACAGAAAATATGAAGTAATTGCATTTATTGATCATTATGAAAATGGTTTTAAAGATGGTCTTTCTATGAGCTTATCAGGTAATGGAGAAATTACTCGTATTGAAAGTTATAGCAAAGGAGTAAACCTAGGTATTATTTTTTATAGAAATTATGATAGATTAGTAAGTAGAGATGGCGATAAAAATGGTAGATATATTGAGTTTTGGGATAAATATGAATCTAAAAATAAAGGTAAAACACTTGAATTCGAAAGAAGGACAAATTCTCTAGGTGAGGTTATATATAAAAAGTACTTTGATAAAGATGGAAATGAAATATCAATCGAAGAATATAAAAAATTAACTAATTACAGATATTAAGTTATGAAAACTAATAATGAAGACAATAAATTAAAAAAATTATTTGATTTTTTAGACTCAAGATTATTAATTGATAAGTTAATAGATCTAATTTTAATTTTTGTTGGTCTACTATGCGCATTAAGCGTTGAAAATTATATTGAAAACAATGAAAATAAGAAGCAATATATAAAATCACTCACATCCATTCATTCTGAGCTTGAAAATAATCTGTTACTAAACGAAGGAAATGATAACGCCAGCAAAGAATTATTTAATTTTTACAGAGAGATAGGCAGAGCAATGAATAATCAAAGATGGGAAGATGTTGGTGGAATTCAAAAAATTAATGAAATTGAACTTTATCAATATGATAATAAAAAATTTTCAACACTAAATCAAAACAATTTTTACAA
>Ga0115013_10001617_pt1 | contig 12959 bp, 12 predicted proteins | sample SouAtlMetagenome_2_FD_88686 | JGI IMG/M metagenome (GOLD analysis project Ga0115013, IMG submission 88686) | Marine eukaryotic phytoplankton communities from Atlantic Ocean - South Atlantic ANT15 Metagenome | ecosystem: Environmental > Aquatic > Marine > Oceanic | place: South Atlantic Ocean...
AGAGCACACCACCGAAAAGATCTGCCGTCACCGAAGAAAACAGCAGAAAGGGCCGAAAGAAATGTAAACCAGCCAAGCATTCATTCTTGCAAAACAATGACTTTAGTGCACTCAATGTAGTTAATAGTGATGGGAACAATACTCGTGGGAACAAAAATAGTAGGAAGGATTCATTCTCAGACCTCGCGCGAAGTCATTGCGAAGTTGAGCCTGCTTGGAGTTCGAATTCCACAAATAGCTATTCTAGTAATAGTTATGAGGAGATGAATAGGAGACGATCGTACTCGTCTGACATATTCTCTCAATCATCTCATCCTTCCCAAGATGAAGCCATGGATGGTACAGACTCAGTGTTGTCGGCAAATATGAGCACAACATCCTCCACGAGGAAAAGAGGAGTTTCTAAATCTCATTTTTTATTTGACGAATCACCTGTATCCCGCTCTCGATCTAGAATGTTATCCCCACTACCTGTTCGGACGTCAGATTCATTTAAATTCGTTGACTCAATTGATTCGAAACAAAGGACAGCATCGAAATTGATGAACATCTCTTTCAGTTCAAATGAGAAGAAATTTTCTAGACAAGAACTTGATATGACAATGAGTGACGATGATCTATATGTTTCTGGTAATTCGGATATTTCAGTCGAGAGTGATGATGATATGATGACTACTGGTCGAACGAATAAGTTCAATAGTATAAAGCAGCCGTCATCCACCAGAAGTTCGAGAATTATTGCGCTCGATAAAGTCACAGTTGATGATGTAATAAATTGCATGCCTTCTTTTGAAGATATCCAATTTCTGTCTAGTTCTCTTAAAGAAAATCATCAAGGGCAAGGTGGTAGCCTAAGTTGGACCGTTGCACCACCAGTGGTATGGGCTGCGAAGCGTCGTGATGCCTTTTTCCAGGCGACACGGAAGCTCGGGTTCACTTTTCGATCTGGCGGTGGCAATGTTGCATACATTCAAATTCCAAAAGCTAGGGGAAAGGTATTATTGAATTTGCTTAACTCCAGTTTGGCAACTTACGACAAACGAAAAGAGAGACTACTCGAAGCTAGTGCAAGCAGCGGACCAAAAGAATTCATCTTTTCCTCAGCAGTGAAGCGAGAAGCTCAACCAGTAAAAAATCTGAAGTTCACGCCGAATGAGTAAGTTATTCTTCGAGGCTCGTTTTCGTGTTGCATTACTTCTCCTTTGTCTTACGCTTTATTGTTTGTTCTATTTAGGTTGACATCCAACTCTTGGTGCCCAAATTCGCTAGACAGAAAAACTGACGACCTATCGCATATAATGAGTAACCTGAATATAAATGCAATTCCATCAGCGAAAAACAAAGCTGAAAATGAAGTCCCTCTTTCAAACGATCACAATTATTTTGACTGCCTTGATAGTGAACGGCGAACTAGTCGTTTTAAATCAAGGGATTCTTCGGAATATCACTCGAATTCTGCAGATCTGAACGCACAAATGCTAGGAGCAACGCCAGTTCCTCCAAGACTCAGAGGCCGACCACCTCGTTTGTCGCTACAAAGCACATCTAGTAGAACTACAGCATCTGTCACCATGGAATCGGTCTCTCCATTCCTTACGAATACAGCTGTGCCGAAGCCGACACATATCAACACTCATGTAGACTGCAACGTGAACTCCAATGAATTCGTCTTGACGTAAGTGGTCTTCTAATTTTCCTTTTTCCTTTAAAATGCCATTTTACTAACATGGTGCTTCTATTTGTTTCTTTCAGACCATTAATTGGACGCCAAAACGATGCTTGGGGATCTCGTCCGTTCAATAATCGTGACTGGGGAACTTCAGAACCATGTGAGGCTGACACAATTGAAAGCCTTTTTCAAACATTCAACCAGACTCGGAAATCTGCCGGTTATAGCGAAAAGTCTGATGAAATGTTGTCTAGCGACATTGGATCATCTTGTCTTGGGCTTGATTTCGAGTCAGTCAGTCAGTATTGTGACGAATTTGAGAGTCTTGCAGGATCATCTTCGCCGACTGACAACGACATACAAGAATACGACTCAACCTATACAGACCGCTTTTTCGCTGAGGGATTTGACGGTAATGCGGCGATGACAAAAACTCCATTTTCGAGCCGTGCTGACAGACGTCGGCAAACAGCATTTGCAAAGCATAGGCGGATGTCATTGTTTGCCTCTGCAGTGAATCCTGTCCAATCATTTTTAAAACAAAGGAAGTCTTTATTTGTTCGACAGCCATGCACGACCCCTGCTAGCAAGCAGAATATATTGTTTGGAAGTGCACCAGAATTCTTTTCAGAAAACACGCCCCTGGTTGTTGATAAGAAAAACGAAGAATCACCACTTGAAGATGTTGAAGTTCTTCGCACAATTCTTGGTTATTTGGAAGAAAAAGAACTTCTTTTTGTCGCAGGTTTGGTATGCAGAAAGTGGTCTGACGCAGCAACTCATTCGCATGCAAACCTCATGTTATCAAGTGTTGCTAATTGCTATACAGAAGGAGTTGACAATAACAACGATGTGACTAGATCGCAACGCTCATGGGGTTATTTGACCACAACTTTTCCATGGGCGTGCTTTTTGTCAGAAGGAGCATTTAAAAGAGTGTACAAAGTCTTCAATAGTACATGTAAAGAAGAAGAAGCAGTTTCTGTTATGTAAGTAGGATTCTATTGCCTTGGTTGTGCATGACTTTTCAAGTGTTGCTAACATACTCTACAATATCTTCCACAGGAATGTGAATCAGATTCATTCAACAGGAAACATAAATGTTGTAGGAGCTGAATTGGCTGTATCTGTGATGTTGAGTTCATTGGTTCGCCGTGGTATATGTCCAAACTTTGTCGCCACGAGGGGGATGTTCTCGTGTCAATATGAGCCACCTGATAACCACTGGGGAACAGTAGATAATCGCATACCGAACGGCAAAGTTTACTGCCCGACCAAGATTAAAAAGAAGCCACGACAGCCCAAAAATTCTGGTCACTATCAATATATTCGGATGGAACTTTGTGGTGAGGGTGATGCAGAAGAGTTTTTAAAACGTCAACCGGATGAGTGTTTGTTACCGATTCAAGCCCGAAACTTGCTGTTTCAGATTTCGTTTGCACTCTATGCGGCAGCTGAAAAGTTTAGCTTGAAGCATTACGACGTAAAATTATTAAATGTCTTCTTGCAGCGAATGCCGGAAAATAATGGAGGGGATGTTATTTTACGATATGGTTTGGGGCAGCACGTTTTTGCTCTTCAATCGCTACGAGAGGATGCTTTAATCGCTAAACTAGCTGATTACGGCACAGCTAATGTTGATTGCGTCACAAATGGCCAAAACGTGACAATTGCTCAATTTACCACTCTTGAAAACACTCCTCCAGATTTCTTGATATTAGGGGATCAAGCAGTTCAAGGCCATGGACACGATTGTTTTGGACTTGGTCTGTGCATGCTTCACCTGTTTACTGGTCATGCCCCTTATGAAGAAATTTTAGAAGATGTCACTTGTCCGTGTAATTTGAAAAAGGAGCTACGAAGAATTTGGGAAAACGAAGAAGAAATTCAATACTCAGTTGTGCGGAGTATAGTTTTAGCCGATGTGTACAAAGATGAAGATGGTATGATTATTGAAGGAGAAGCCGACGAGACTTTATACGATACACTTTACAGATATCTTGTTTTATTCGGTATTCCAGATGATACATCAGTATTTTCTAATTCAAAGGTCATGGCTGCTATAAAAACTACTCTACGTTCCGAAGGTAGACAGAAAAAAGGTAGAGGCCGGAATCGGAAAAACCTATGCGATGCCAAGAAATTTAGCAGCGATCGAAGTAAATTTTCTCTCGAACACGGGAATAATCCATATATATCGAGAGCGAGAGTTTCATTATCTGTAAGTCACATATGTAACATTTCTTCAGAATCATTGCGTTCACATTTGTGCACTAAAAACCTAACACCTTTTTGTCAACTATATCGTTCGCAAGGCAATGGATGGTGGAATGGATTTACTATTGTCTCTGGTCCGATTCGATGCTCAACAGAGGGCAAGTGCATTGAATGTGCTTAACTCAACATTTATGGCACCGCTTCGAGAAATTCCAAGTGACGTTCAAAAACACCCAAGTCATGCTGAAGTGTTTTCATACACCGCCTTTTCAACTCAGACATGATAGTTTATTGTTGTCCAACATTCTTTATTATTATGTTAAGGTATTTTATAGTTTGATCTTCGTCTACTTTTTTCTACAAGAGTGCTTTTTTTGGAATGAAAATACTTATCGTTCCCTTCTAAGGTAATAGGAGACAACCCGGGCAATTATGCAGAGCGTCATGCAAGTAACTATCACAGTTGACGCAAAATACATTTTTACATTCGGGACATTGAAAGCGCAAACTTTCTTCTCCTTCATCGTTGATTCCTCCCCTCTTTGAGTCTTGCGACGAAATTCCAATATGCCGAAGACAGGCAAAACAGGTTGTCGTTTCTGTTGACGCGGATAGGCGTAACTTAGAATCCAGAACGTTGGATGATGGGGCAGAAGAGGGTACCGCATTTGACGACGTTATGCCTTCATTTTCGTTCTGTGGTGTTGATTTAAGTTCTATAAACGGTGCCACCGGAAATAGATGATGAAATGATCGTGCTAAATGAGGACTCAAAACGAGTTTCAGACCGCATACCACACAATCTGCAGGCAGTTCCTGTATCTTTGCTCGACACTGTGGACACGTGTACGCAGTTCTTGCCAATAATTTTGTATCACGAGTAGCGTGGACCTACAACATATTCATTGAACAATTAACGTGTGAGAAATTTTATCGATCCTACTTCAGAATTCATTGTATTTAGTTGTGTCAATGAATATTTACGTACCAATGTGGGGATTTCGGACTTGGTTCTCGTCGGAAATCCCATTTGAACCATTTCGCATCCATAATCAAGTAATTCCCTTCGGATGGCAGGTGGAGGGACGCATTGTTCAAAAAGCCAATCTCTCATGTGACCCTTGTCGAGACAAACTCCCATAGCACCTCCTGTCACATCAGCTATTTTGCGGCAAATGTGAAGTTCTGCAGACAGGGCAAACGTTGATACACGGATGTTGGCTGACATGAGGCGTGGCAGCGTTTCTGTGAGAATATGCCCAGGATCACAAGTTGACAGGGCTCCACAAATGATAAGGATTTCTCGAGAACCATGACGTGGCTGGTGTCCCAGGGACCGACCGGCGACCTCAAGACCATTCTGAAGCGAAAATTCTCTTTAGTGCGTATTAGAAGTACAATGTTGCAAAGATGTAGGTAACAAAGTTTTCCAGCCCTTTGTAAGTATTTCGTACGAATATATGAAACACTCGAACAAAATTATCGGAAAGAATCGATTTTATCACTTACCCGCCATTTCCTACTTTTGAAAGATTTCTCAGTGCTAGTTGATGGGTTTTCGAGCTCGATGACAAATTGGTGAGGATTTCTGCTTCTCCTCCTTTCAATGTCACGAAGCCCAAGTGAGACAAGGGATTTTGGTCGTAGTATTCATGGATAAAATCTTGCAATAGTTGTTTCGTGACATCCAGTTTGGTTCCTCCGAGCACTAGATCTTTCTGCCTTGCCCATCGGCTGCAATCTACCAACACGTACACATAGCGGATCATATCCCGAACCACTCGTCTGTTGCGCTGAGCATAGTCGTTCTGTTCCAATCGTTTGCGTCTCTTTCGTATAATATCTGCAGTTGTATCGCCGCCCGCTACGATTATTCTCCCATCAGCATCCTCCTGGACAGCATTTTCCCAAGCGTTGGTCGATGCCTCCCAGGCGTGGGACGCTTCCTGTTGCTTCGATCCATCGACACCAGATGCTACTGCTGACATACTCAATAATCAACCTAATGCTGGCAATTAGAATTGAAGCTTGAGAAACTATTGTTCGCGTGAACAAGTAACTGGGAATTCCTCGTGTTCGACTGTCCTTTCTAAAGATGTGTGTTGAATGTTGTTATTTTGTTGTTGTGATGTTGGCAACTTGTTGTTTGTCTGATTTCATTCAATCCCGCAGGACTTGATTTGCTGCCGTTCGATGTCAGTTTTGTTTCGCTCGATTCCTGGCATTTGTCAGTCGACGTACAAATACCTTTTCTCTCTTTTCTGATGATCCAAAGATACTCATCACTTCAGTGATCCTGCTCTCATGCTTCTTTCCGTTCAGACGAAAATCTTTGACAAGGACAATTATTAATAATGAATAGCGCAAACGAACAAACCCCTCTGAAAAAGCTGGCTAGCCTGTGAGTTCTCCCTCGTTTACCTTGGAATGCCTTTTTCGAATAATTTGTTTCGAATGATCTGTTTGTTATTGTCGTCATCGTCTAATATCGTGCGGATGTATGCACAAATGTACCCACTCGTCCAGTTTAAAAATAGCAGCTGCCAAGGCTGTTGCGGAGGGTGATCCATGGTCGAAACACAACATCGACAAGGTACCCGCAGAAAGGGTAATCCGCCATATGTATCAACCAGAAACACAAACTTGGAAACAAGATGAAACCATAGTAAAGATGGAAATGGAACCGTTTACGAATGGGGCGATGCGACATTGTTACCGGATGAAGAAGCGTTCACCTCCTCCGCAATCCGCTTCAAATCACCGATTCCACGACTTCGGTTGGACCCGAGCTTCGAATTATGTTGCTAAGGCTTACCACAACGAAAACGGTGAGATTGACACATCGGAAGAAGCGAAAGAAAACGTTCGAAACGACATCCTGCTACAGTACGAGGCATCCCATTGGTCGGACCGTTTCAATGATTACGACCCGCCAAAGAAAATTATTTTCATACGAGCATACGCTATCGAATTCCCCGACCGAACAGGAAAGCCTTGGTTCGCCGTTGAACGATATATTTTTGGCAAGGGTGAGTTGACAACCATAATTAGGAATGACGAAAGTCACACGTATGATAGTTTGACACTCAACACCTTTCTTTTTGCCAATTGAAATCAGATATGTACGGTGCAGCGTTTACGAAACATAACACGAATGCCGGTTTCGTAGATGAAGACTTACATCGTATTACCCCGCAGGTATGTTATCCAATAAGCTATTCGAACTTTGGAAACGTGCGCTTTTTTGGTTTTGTGACCTGACAAACATCAGAGTCTCAAATCAACATTTGTATTCAATGAATAAATGATCTGCGTCGATATCTCCTCATCTCTAACTGAAATTGCTTTCGATGCAGGTTTTTTCCGCATTTTCATTTTACGAGTCACAAGGGTCTCGTTTAGTAGCTGATATTCAAGGTGTAGGAAATTTATTCACAGATCCACAAGTTTTGTCTAGCGACTATCGTTTTGGAGATGGTGATCTAGGACCACGAGGCATGGCACTTTTCTTCCACAGTTTTCGTCACAATACAGTTGCGACCGCTCTTGGAATCCCTTTTTTCCCACTTTCAAAATCCGAGCTTAACAATCAATCAAAATACGAAGACAACTTTTTCTCGATGTTAGGAAATGATCCGTCGCTTGTCGGAAAAGATGATGGTTTGAATCGATTTGAAAAGATGGATCTCAATCGGTGTCGGAGGCAATCAGTATTGATGATACCTGCAAAAGAAAGCCTGCCAGATGATCAGAAAGACACGGAAAAGAGATCGAACCAGGCAGGAAATGTCAAAACAAAGTTTGATTCCAGACCATCAGTGTATCAATCATGCAAGCCAGCTTCATTGACACGAACAAAATCCGTAGTTGATGAGGTAAAAGCTTGCTTGGATCTGGCAAAAGACGACTTCGAATTTGACAAAACTTCATACTTCCGAAATGATTCAGGAGAACTCTTGGCAACATTAAATGATCCACCACCAATTCCTGGTAAACGATCAAGTCTTATCGTAAGACGGGTTTCGGATACAATGGTTATTTGTGACAGTACCAAATTGAATCTCGGTAGGGTACATTATCAACTGGCGGTTCTCCACGGGATGGGTCGATTCGCAGAAGATGGATCTACCTCTCCAGACGATGCTCCATCCCACGACGCATTTTCGGTGCTCTTTCATCTTTGCCACGCGTCTAGTTTACGATGCGTTCCGGCTTGTCTTGCTCTTGGAAGAGTCCTTGCCGGGCTTGGAACGTGCGTGAGTAACTTATTGGATTCTCTTGTCCCCATTGATTTTGATGGCGCCAAATGTCTACTGAAACGTGCGATGGAATCAGAATTTCCACCCAATGGACCGAAATTAGCAGCCGCAAGTTTACTCTATCAAATTTATACCGATGAGAATGGTGCTGCTCGAGAAGATTTTCTAGGTGAGAACGAGGATGGCGACGGATCATCCACGAAGAGTGCAGTCGTGTCAGATTTAGAACTGATCAATCTTCTTGAGGATATTTTGGATCTAATAGCGGCTTGTGAGGACGAAAAAAAGACCAATCTAGAATTCAAAGAGCGTTCCAAAATCGATTCGTATTCTTTCCGTGTTGGCGACAAAGTGGAAGGTAATTATTTTTTGGAGGGCAAATACTATCCAGGCGTTGTTGATTCGGTATCCAACGATGGCGCTGTGATAAATATCAAATATGACGATGATGGAACCATAGAATCCCTTTCGTCAGACAATGTACGGATGCTTATCCCGCCTACTGCAACTCAGACTGCTTTGGGTGGACCTCTGACGGATGAAGAAGCCGGCTTTGGAGGAGGTAGTGACGAAACAATTACGGTGGAATCTTATCAAATGAAAGCGGATCTTGCCCAGCTAGTTGAAAAGGCTGGAAACAACCAAAAGGCATCAAAACTGTATGAAGAAGCTGCGCACGAGGCAATGCTGGGAAATAAGATGAAATTAGCTTCTGAATGGAGTTTGAAGGCCTCTAACCTTTTGTAGTAATTTATTAGATTTTGAATGCTGTAGATAATTGTAAATGCCGTTACTACAAAATCGGTTTCTGAATCAAATTAACAGCCTTAATTAAATAGCGCTTTATCTAGGAATGATAATCATCACAATGTATATTTCAAATTAGGGCACGTATAACATGCAATATGTAGTACGCATAGTTCGTAGTATGCAGTGTTTAAGCAAATCGTTTTTGTTCAAGGGAATTTAGTCTCTCCTCTGTACCCAAGAGTGCCGGTCGGACATAACCTTCTTGTCCCTCTGCATCTGTCAAGTGATCGAAGGCGTCGACTTGAATTAGAACATCTCGTAGAGCTTCAGCCTTGGCAATTTTATCTGTCTCTTCCGGAGTAGGTTCTCTCTTCTCACGACGCAATGACGAGGCAATCTTGTCTGCTTCAACGCAAATCGGAAGCGCTCGAATAAGATCTGAAGGTTGGTGCACATGGTCTTCTGGGGCTACATAGACATTTTCGACAAACAAGTCCCGAAGTCCCGATGGCGTTGTTAAGAGGCGTGAAACTTCTTTCGTCAAGTGATCGTTTGGAGCTTTGTATGGGCGAGTTATACTACCTAGAGGGAAGCAACCCATTTTCATAACAACACTAGCAAGACCACCAAGCGGACCAGGGAAGTTGTCAGATGCTTCCTTTAGAGCATCCTGAGCCTCCTTTTCTAGACGAAGCATTGCATGTTCCGTGATTGCCTCGAGACCTTCTACTCCACGATTGCGAGAAAAATGATGTAGGGTGGAATATCCAAGGAAAATAGCCCCCATCGCGTCAGCTAGGCGTCCCATTAGAAGTTCTTCAAATTTTAGACGTCCACCCAAGGTGAAACACAAATCTGCTGTCAAGGCAAAGTTTGCAGACAACCGAAGAAGCTGTTTTTCATGGAAATCTAGTAGTTTATCTCCATCCTTGAAATCTTTCTTCGAACGCGTCATTGTCGAAACAGTGGAACCGATACCTCTCGAGACTGATCTAGCGAAGTTAGTGATACCGTGGTTTACAACCTTATAAAACTGAGTCGTAAAAGTCTTGATTGCCTTTGCTTCCTCTTCTTTTGGTGCTTGGAGCGAATAGATAAGTTCTAGCATGTGTGGATGGCAGCGGGTAAGTCCCTGACCAATAATTTGGAAACTGCGTGTCATGATGTTAGCTCCCTCAACAGTAATAGCGATGGGTAGACTCATGTAGGCATTACCGATGAAATTATTATTACCACGGCAGATTGCAGCTCCGCCGGCAATATCCATGCCATGCTCGACAATTCTACGACCGCGTTCAGTACAATTTTGCTTCATAATTGACGAGACAACCATAGGAGCCTCGTGATTATCAACAATAGCATTCATCAGGTCTGTTCCAGCAATCGTAATGAGAGCATCGCTTCCTGCGAGCGACAGAGCTTCTTGGATACCTCCAAACTCGGCTATTGGCACCCTGAATTGTTTACGAACTCTTGAGTAAGCTCCAATTGCACTGACAACAGTGCGTCCAGCTCCTGCTGATCCAGCTGGCAAAGAGACTCCACGTCCTTCGGCCAGGCATTCTACGAACATGTGCCATCCAAATCCACAACGTTCCTGGCCTCCTAGAATATTGCTCATAGGAATCCAAACATTGTCTCCTTCTACCGTACCATTCATAAATGCAGCATTCAGAGGCATATGTCTTTTCCCCATATTCAAACCAGGATGATCACGTCTGAAGAAGGAAAGATTTTGAAATACAGTTTGTGAGATGAAAATTACTAGTATAAATTTTCAATCGTTGTGGTAAAATTTGGAAAAAATACGTACTCTAAGAGTGCAACTGTAAATCCTTCGGATCCTTGACCCTTCAATAAACCCTGGGGGTCACTCAAGTTCAAACCAAGACCGATTACGCCAGCCACGGGTGCCAAAGTAATGTATCTTTTCTTGAAGGATGCTACGACGCCCAATTCACCGTTTCTTTCTTCGACGACACAATCACTCTGAATTAGAGAGGTAGCATCACTTCCAGAATGTGGGCCTGTCAAGCCAAAACATGGGATTAGCGTTCCGTCTGCTAGTCGAGGAAGAAAATACTCCTTTTGGTCCTTTGTTCCATATCGAGCTAGCAGCTCACCAGGGCCAAGCGAGTTTGGTACGGCTACAGTAGCATTAGCATCAAAGGATTGGGTAGAAAGCTTGCAGAGGATCAGGGAAACGGCATGAGTGGAAAAGCCCTTCCCACCCCACTCTTTGGGAATCTTCAAAGCAAAGAAGCCCTTGTCTCGCATATAATCCCATACTTCTTTGTTGAAGTCCTTCTCAATCGAAACGTCGTGATCATTCAGGAGTTCACAAAGAGTATCGACCTCATTTGCCATGAAGGACTGCTCTTCCTCGGAAAGCTTTGGGTCATATGTCTCGATCAAATGTTGCAAAGAAGGGCTACCGGTAAAGATGTCACGATCAAATCCAATCGTCCCGCAGCCTAGAGCAACTTGCTCGGTCTGTGAGATAGTTGGCATCACACCTCTTGCCATTCTGTAGAGACGTTTGTCGAGTGCTTTAGATATTCCAAGTATAGTTCTTTGTTGAATCATGTTTCGGCGGGAAGGGCCATTCGCGAGCACTTTGCTCGTGCGTGAAGCTGAGCGGCGACAAGTGGTTGCGAGCATTTTCAATTATTTTGTAACGCTTCGGTTTTGTTTCTTTATTTTTTCTCGTCTTGAACAATGTAAAGTAGAGAAAAGAAAAATTGCATTTAGTAATGGAATAAGATTACCTCAATCACTCACACTCGATTGCGACTAGAACTCCGAAGTATCGAAACATACCTGGTTGATTGACAGCCGAGATTGTTGTCGTTTGATTTATTTTCTTTTGTCAAGACTGATTTTTCAATCTAATGGGAACGTTTGCTGCAGTCTTAATTCGTTTTCTTCTACTGTCGCGGGTGGAAGAAAGGATTCTTTGCGTTGATGACCACAGAAGAAGGGTCCAATCAAGCGCGTCGATGGAAGAGGTGTCAAGGCACTCCCATCAAAACGGTTCGCATCCGATTAGGTCGAATGGGTCGAATAGGTCAGCCGCGAACTGAAAATTAGAAGTACTATGTTAGTGTTTGCGAATCTCGTCATCATTTTTTTCTTCTTTGTTGGTGTTCTCCTCCGCCTCGCTCGGAATCTTCCGCAACGGAAACCACCACCGCTAAAACTAGTCGGTCGAAAAGTGGTGATGAAATAAAAATTCCAAACAGTCTAGGCATCCAAAGAGACCGAATTGATCTATAACAAAAACCGACCCATACCTTTATCGCAGTGAAGCATCGATAGATTGATCTAGGAGTGTCACAACAACTACAGCCACACGATCTTCTGTTTCCATACTTGCACTTTCAACTTTCTCAGTGAAACCAGCTCAGACGGTCCATTTTTTCCATCGGAAGCATAGATCGATCTTCGCACATACCATATGAATACGATTGAAAGGGGGAGCTTTCGATTGCAATATTTTATATCCTTGAGCACACTTTTACGATGATGTCTCTCCTGGAATTCGTGGGGAATTTCCTCCTGTTTGCATTGGTGTTCGGAATGTCGGCTACCGTCGATACCGAATGCATGAAGGAACAAGTGAAGAATCAAAAGGCAATAATGTTAGGCATATTCTGCCAGTTTGTTCTTTTACCATTTCTTGGGTTTATCGTTGTCAATGTGATGCAGCTGGATGCCAACGTTGGCATTACTCTGCTCGTTGTCACAAGCAGGTACGTATTAGACTTCGAATACAGGAGTTGAATTGAATTTTTGAACCATGGCTCTGACCCAACCTCTTCCTTTTTCTTCATTCAAATTGAGAGCAGTCCGGGAGGCTCCTATTCCAATTGGTATGTATTTGACTTCGAGTTCCGGAATCGATTTTTTGAACACCCGGTTCTGACCTGATCCAATCCTTTTCTTCTTCATTTAAAATAGGTGGTGTTCTCTCTTCAATGCCGATCTAGCCTTGAGTGTAACAATGACAGCAATCTCGACAATTCTTTCGTGTGTTGCACTACCGGTGAACTTACTTGTCTATG
>Ga0115013_10001618_pt1 | contig 12958 bp, 10 predicted proteins | sample SouAtlMetagenome_2_FD_88686 | JGI IMG/M metagenome (GOLD analysis project Ga0115013, IMG submission 88686) | Marine eukaryotic phytoplankton communities from Atlantic Ocean - South Atlantic ANT15 Metagenome | ecosystem: Environmental > Aquatic > Marine > Oceanic | place: South Atlantic Ocean...
AGCAATTCGCCATTTTCAATCAATCTGCGATAGTTGCCAAGACCTAGTAACTAGATTTCATACTCCCTCAGACTTGAAATTATATAGTGATGGTTATCTCCAAGCCTTAAGGAATTGCAATAGTTTAGAGCCAATAGATCAAGAGAAATTAGAAAGATTAATTGAAAGATGGATAATAGATCCATCAAGCTTTATAAATCCAGATGGGGAAGAAAATAAAGGTTTTTTTGATAAAAAACAAATTTAAAATATTAATTTTTATTAACTTAATTAAGTGTTTATACTTAGTAATGTTTTAAGACGCTAATTCTATCTCAATCTTTTCTTTCAATGTTCCTGAATTGTACATCTCGATAAGAATATCTGAACCACCTAAAAATTCTCCTTTCAAATAAACTTGAGGAATTGTTGGCCATGAAGAATACTCTTTGATTCCTTCTCTAATTTCGAAATCACTTAAAACATCAAAAGTATTAAATGCTATTCCAAGTGAATTAAGAATCTGAACTACATTATTCGAAAAACCACATTGAGGCATTAATTTGGTCCCTTTCATAAAAACCATGACAGGATTTGAATCAATAAGGTTCTGAATTTTATTCTTGGTTAAGTCTTCCATAGTTTAATTGGGTGTTTCTGTTTTTAGTGCTAGCGCATGGATAGCCTCTGAAGCTAATTCTTCTTTTAGGGCTGAATAGACTAGCTGGTGTTGTTTAACTAATGATAATCCATTAAATTCGGATGAAATCACTGTTACTTGCAAATGATCATCTCCCTTTAGATTCTCAACAAAAACTTCTGAATGAGCTATTTTTTGTTTTATTAAGTTAATTACTTCTTTTTTCGTAGTCATAATTAAATCTTATTATCCTTTATAAGGTGTTTCAACAAACCCAAGCTGAACAAGAGTCTTATAAGCTTGCTTACCTTCTTTACTGGAAGGAGACATTAATCGGATTATTTCGACAAGTAAAGGAACAGCGACTTCAGGTTGCTTTTTCTTTTTATAAACCGCTGCTAATCTTGCATTTGATTTTGCCCAAGCTTGTAAAGATTTCTTTCCTTTTTTTGTCATCTCATTTGGAATCCTGGCATCAAACCCTATAAACGATCCATTTAAATCCCCATAAAATCCAGCAAGTTGTTTTGCCAAATTTCGTGCTTTATCAAAAGATTCTTTAGCCTTATCAATCTCTCCAGTTTTTATAAGGGCATCGCCCTCGACTATAAAGGCCTCTACATTAGCAATAGATAGTGTTTTATTAGTATTTGAAAGAACTCTATAGTTATTTGTATTCTCACTATCTGCATAAATCAAATTTGCATTAGGAAATATGCCCATAGATATTAATAAAAAAGGGATCAATTTAAGTAATTTCATGTTCTCATGATTCATTAAAATTAATATTAACTGATTATGGATTCATCTCCCTACATTTTTTAATGCTATTTTTTCTGCCTTTTTCATTCTTTCATGCAATATATCATTAAATTTGTTTATGGATAAATTCAGATAGTCATTTACAGTTAAAGTCTCTCCAAAACAAAGCGCAACTCTGCTTCCAAACTTTGGTGAGATTTCGCTGTAAGCGATTCCGATTGGAATAATAATTATAGAGTTAGTTTTTTTTGTAGCTAATCTAGCTAATCTATATAAACCACCCTTGAGGTTGATTTTTTTTCCATATTTATTAATCTTGCCCTCAGGAAAAACTACAAGTTGCCTTTTAGTGATTATAAGATTTACCGCATATCGTAATACTGAGAGAGATGGCCTCAATTGATTTACTGAGAAGCATCCAAGTCTCTTTAAGAACCAACCTTGGATCCCTTTCATTTCAGATTTAGTAACCATAAATCTGCAATCTTTTTTAGTCACTCTTCTTCCCATTGCTAATGTAATAATTAAACCGTCCCATCGAGATCTATGCGTCGGCGCTAAAATAATAGAACAATCTTCTGGAACAGAACAAATATTATTAATTATTTTTTTTTCACAAAAAAAGAATTTTACTAGAATGTCTTGCTTAATAAACATTGCGAAGAAACCCAAAATTGGGTTAATTCCTTCCATTCTATAATTCTTCTTCTTCTTCAAATTGGATTTATAATATATTCATAAATTATACGATTGTTATTTTTTATTAGCTACTATTAGTCGATTAGTAGATTGTCTTAAATTAAAATTATAAATTCATGGCAACATTAGGAGTCAATATCGATCATATAGCTAATGTTCGTCAGGCTAGGAAAAGTGTTGAGCCAGATCCAGTACAATTCGCTTTCTTAGCAGAATTAGGAGGTGCAGATTCAATAACAGTTCACTTGAGAGAAGATAGAAGACATATACAAGATCGAGATATATTTCTACTGAAAGATACTATTAAAACAAAACTCAATTTAGAAATGGCAGCTACTCAAGAAATGTTGAAAATTTCTAAACAGTTACTTCCAGATTACGTAACCCTTGTCCCAGAGAAAAGAGAGGAAGTAACAACTGAGGGAGGATTGAACGTAAAAACTAATGAGAAATATCTCAAAGATTATGTTAACAGTCTAAAAAGTTCAAATATTAAAGTCAGCGCATTTATAGATCCTTTAAATGATCAGATTAGTTCATCAAGAGAAATAGGGTTTGATTTTATCGAAGTGCACACTGGTAAATATGCAAATTTAAAAGGTCAGCAACAATATGTTGAGCTCCAAAAAATTATTGAATCTACTTATTATGCAATCGATCTTGGATTAGTTGTTAACGCAGGGCATGGACTTAATTATCAGAATGTAGATAAGATTGCATCAATTAACAATATCAATGAGTTAAACATAGGACATAGTATTGTTGCTAGAGCATTAGCCGTAGGCCTTGAAAAGGCAGTACGTGAAATGAAGACTCTTATTTCAATAAATTAAATTTTTAAAATGACAACTTATTTTTTCGTTGCAGCCAGTGAAAAATTTTTAACAGTAGAAGAACCTCTTGAAGAAATTTTAAATGAAAGGATTCGAAATTATAAAGAAAATAATAAGGAAATAGATTTCTGGCTTTTAAGGAATCCTTCATTCTTAACATCTTCAAAATTTATTGATTTATATAATGAAATCCCAAATCCTCCTGCAGCTGTTGTATCTACAGATAAGAAATTTATAACCTTCTTAAAGCTTCGTTTAGAATTCGTGGCTGTAGGAGAATTTGAATGTCCAAATAGCGAAATTACTGATCCACTAAAAGTAGAGTAAAGAATAATAATAGAGAATTGCTTAATATTTATAAGTCAAATAAAATTGAGGTTATTAGTCAGCTTTTAGCTAAGGAATTAATAACATGTCCCCCTTTAATTACAGAAAAACTAGATGTAGCGGTTCCTAATTATTTTTTAGGGAAATGGTTGCGGGATGAAATTACTATAAGTAATCAAATAAGCGCTCTCTATGATTTAAAAACGATATCAAATTATACAGAAACATTGTTGACGAAATTTTTCCCTACGATTGATATGGGTGCATGGAATTTTGAGTCAATTAAATGGGCAATTATAGATTCTTTTGAAGAATTAGATAGCTATAAAGAATCATTGCCGCTAAGTCTTTGGATTAGTAAATTCTTGAACAATAAAAAAATAATTGATGGAGATATTTATAATTTGACAAAAAAGATTGCAAATAATTTTATTGATTATCTTATTTTTAGACCGGAAATGATAGCTAATTGGCATAAATATGATTTTCACTCTCAAAATCTTTTTAATAATTTAAATTCAGATGAGTATTGGCAACCGATTTTATATAAGTTAATTGAAAAAAAAATGCCAGAGAAACCCTCATGTTTGTTTATGATTGACATAATAAACAATATAAAAATATCAAATAATTATAAAAATAAAATACCTAGAAATATTTATATTATTTCTGATAATAATTTATCTAGATTACACGTTAGTTTTTATTCAAAATTAGCAGAATTTACTAATGTAAATTTATATTTAATATCATCAGGTGAAGATTTATGGAATAGGATAAATTACGATACAGGACAAGTCTGCTTTAGTACATTTGAGAGTAAATTGTATTTAAATAACACAAGTATTGAAAAAATATTTGGTAAATTTGGTGCTAATTATCAGAAACTAATTGAGGAAAATTCTAATACTGAGGATATAAATTTAAATAATAAGTTAATATACATCGATCCTACTATTAAAAAGGACAGGATGAATTATGTTCCTTTAATTAATCAAATACAGAAAAGACTAGTTGATAATAATGAGCATGACTTTATAATTAATGAAAAAGATGATTCGATTATATTTAGAGGTCACTTTAATCAATTATGCCAATTAGAGTACGTAAGAAACAAGATTATAGAAACATTAGAATCTTGCGAGGAAATTAAATATGGAGATATTGCTATATTGTCACCTGAAACTAGTCTAATAAAACCTTATCTGAGATATATTTTTAATAATGAATTAATAAATGGTCAAAAGCTACCCTATCTTTTTATTGAGGATGATTTTGACAATTCTATAAAAGTATACAATTTTTTAATTGATATTACTAAATTAGCAAATGAGAAAATAACGCTTGAAAAAATTGAATATCTTCTTTCCCAAAAAGTTACTCAACATATTTTTGGTTTTAATATTACTGAGAAAGATGAAATTATTTTACTATTAAATCAAGTTGGTTTTCATTGGGGCTTAGATAAGAATGAAAGGTTAGGTGAAGAAAAAAATACTCTAGAGTGGAGTATTAATAGGATTATTTTAGGTCTTATTTATGATAAGGAAAATATTTTTAAAAGTCTTAATCTTAAATCATTTAGCCCCATCAATATAAGTTTGGATTTAAATAAATGGGTGAAAATATTACTGCAATTAAAAAAATTTATAAATCTACTAAGAGGATCGTTTACTTATTCAGACTGGGTTAAAAAGCTCAAGTTTATTCTTAATAATATTAGGAATATTAATGATATTTTTAATTTAGAGATATCTGAAATAAATAAGAAAATTGATAATTATTCTATATCTTATAAATCAGATCAAGTAATTATCTTGAATGTTTTTAGAGAAATATTAATTAAATGTCTAAATAATTATAAATATAAAAATCAATCCCATATAAATAAGATATTAGTAAGTGATATCGAGAAGGTTAGGCTTATACCTCGTAAGATCATTTTTCTAATTAATATGAACAGCATTTATTATCCAAGATTATCAAATAATGACAATATAAATTTATTAAATAAAAAATATATACTTGGTGATCCATCAACTTTTGAAAGAGAGAAGTATTTTTTCTTAGAATTACTAATTTCTTGTCGAAAAAAACTTATAGTTTCTTGGATTGATAATGGCAATGATAATAAAAAATTAGATGTTTCTTTACCTATTAAAGAGCTAATAAACTATTTTGAGAGTTTTTTATCTATTGAGCAAAGGAAGTCTATTATCAAATACTTGAATTGTGAGAAAAAGGAAGTTATTAACCCTGATGATATTACTTTTAAAAGTCATTTCTCGTTAAAAAATAAAATAGAGTGGGAAGAAAAGAAATTTGATTGTAAAAATTTTAAATTATCTGAATTAACTTATTGGTTCAAGAATCCTCAGCTCCATTGGCTGAATAAAAAAAATATTTATCCTAAAGGAATATTTATTCATCATCCTGATGAAGAATTTGTAACTAATTTCCAGAAGTCTCAATTAGTTGCAAAAGTTATTCAGAAATTAGAAATTGATAATCAAGATATTGTTGATGATTTAAAGACATTGAATATTAGTGACCAATTCCTTGAAAATGGAATAATTGCACCAAAAAATAGTTTTTTTACTAAGGAAATAGAGATAAAGGATTTGGTTGGGAGTCTTGCTTCAACTTTAAGTAAATTCAAAAAAATTAAAAGAGTTTACGTTAAATCAAAATCTAATAAAGAAGAATATTTTATTGCTGATAACGTTATGATTGAATTATTTCATTCGAAACTTAATTTAAAGCGTTTGTCGGAAGCATGGATTAAATTACTTTTTATTTCTTCGCTAGACAAGAAAATAACAAAGAATATAGTTATTTTTAGAAAGGAAAATCAATATAAATCAGAAATTCTTCAATCACCTAGTCAATTTTATTCTAACGAAATATTAGAAGAATATATTAATATTTTCAAGAATTGTTCTGATAAATGTTTGCCTTTCCCACCAGAAAGCACATACAAATATGTTGAGGCAAAAATGCAATCGAAGGATGAGAAAAAAGCTTTCTCTGATAGATGGATAGGAAATAAAAATTTTACCAAAGGAGAAAGAGATAATATCGACATACAAATTTGTTTTGGAAATAAAAAAGAACCAGATTTCTTTTTTGAAAATGAAGAGTTTAATAATTTAGCATTCAGGTTTTATTCTCCTTTGCTTAAAGCCTTAAAAAAAAATAATGTATAAATTTAAGCTATCTCAATTTCATAAAGTTTTTAGTTCAATAATTCTTGTGTTTTTACAGTTCTTAATCATTATTCTGCATTTTATTAATTTCAAATTTCTTCCTAATGTAGAAATAATGCCAGTTAATTATCTTTTTATTTTTATTGGATTCTCAATTATTTTAATTGCATCATTTATTATGTTAAGCGCAATTAAAGATTTAGGAAGTAATATATCTCCTTTCCCAAAACCTATTGCTAATGGCATCTTAATTACTTCTGGAATTTACCGTTTTATTCGTCATCCTATGTATTATTCTTTAATACTTATTTCTTTTGGTATTTTTATAATTAAATTAACTTTTTATTATTTATATTTAACAATATGTCTAGTTTTGATAATAAAATTTAAAATTATTTTAGAGGAACAATATTTAAATAATAAATTTAAAAATTATTTAATTTATAAGGATAGGGTCAAATTTTAATTTAAGAAGATATGGACATTAATAAAATTAAATTAAATAATGATTTCAAATTAGTAGAAGCAAGTGCAGGTACTGGAAAAAGTTTTACTTTAGCTCACATTGTACTAAGAAATGTATTGGAGAAAAAAATTAAACCAGACGAAATACTTTTACTAAGTTTTACAAAAAATACTTGTTCAGAATTAAGAGATAAAATACTTTCAAGATTTAATAAATTAAAATCATTTTTGCAGAATCAGGATGGATCTGATATTGATAATACTCTTTTAGAATGGTACAAAGGTTATCAGAATGAGGAAAGTAATCCAGAAAAATTAATATTAGAAATTGAAAAATTTGTTAATGATATTTATAAATTAAAAGTAACCACATTTCATTCTTTTTGCAATAACATTTTAGATGAATTTAGTATAGATATTGGATCTGCACAGGATCCGTATATAGAAAACAATATAGATGATATATACCAAGATATAGTAAATGATTTATGGATTGATCAAGTTCTTAATCTTGATCCAGAAATTATTTTTTTAATTAATCAAAAAAAAATAAGTTCTAGGTATGGGAGCAAAATAAATAAATCATTTTTCTTTGAGATTTTAAAAAATCTCGACCAAGAAAACATATGTAAACTAGAAATAAACAATAAATATAATGATATTGATATATCAAAATACTTAAAAAATTTTTTGTATGTTAAATGGAAAGAGTTTTGTATTGAGTGGAATAAAGAAGGGGAAGAATTATTTCTGCATCTTATTGAATTAGGTAAATTGATTAAGGAAAGTGGAGGGAAAAGTCAGGTATATGCAGCTAAACCAAGAAAGAATAAGTTTAATCAAATAATTAAATGGATCGAGGAGATTAACCTAAAGCTTAATTCAGAAGATATAAGTAAAAATTTATATGATATTTCTAAAGAAGATTTATTATTTAAATATTTTTATAATAAAAATATCAATAAAGAAATTAAGAAATTTGAACTTATTTTTGATCTTACTAGATTTAAATTACTTCAAGATAAAATTTATAATATTAAAGAAGGGATCTATACCGAATTTGTTAGAATATTTATCCAGTTATCTTATACAAAACTATGTATAAAAAAGAAAAGTTTATCTATTTTTAATTTTAATGATCTTATAAAAACTGTTGAAAATAAATATCTTTATTCAGAACTTAGCAATGACAGAAGTCTTTCTGATATTCAAAATAGATTCAAATGTATTTTAGTAGATGAATTTCAAGATACAGATAATATTCAGTGGAGCATAATTAAAAAATTCTTTAATACAAAAAAACACTTTTTATTATGTGTTGGAGATCCGAAACAGGCGATATATAAATTTAGAGGTGGAGATATTGAAACTTATTTAGATGCTAAATCTAATGCAATAGAAGTTTTTAGTCTTATAAATAACTACAGATCATCTAACAAATTACTTGATGTTATTAATAATCTTTATAAAAATGGACTTAAAGAATCAAAATTAGATTATAAGAAATTAAACGCCAGACTTAAAAGTGATAAAGAGAACAAATTTGATTGTAATAATGTATTTGAAATTGTAGAATTTTCAAACAAAAATATTGATATTGAGGAACTTGTTACTCAATACATAGTTGATTTTATTTTTAAGAACAAAGAAACTGATATTAATAAAATTTCAATTCTTACTTTATATAATTCGCAATGTTTAGAATTAAAAAAGAAATTAATTAAGTTCAATATCCCATGCCAAATGAGGAATAAACAAAATATTTTTGATACTGAAGCAAGTAATTTATTAGTTATTTTTATTGATTCATTGTTAAATCCTAGACTTTATAGAAATATAAGTCTTTTGGCGGCATCAAAATTTATAGAAATAGATATAAATCAATTAGTTGATAATCAAATTAGTAAAGAAATAGAGATGCTTACTTTGCAATGTATTAATTGGTCTCAGGAGTTAAGTGAAAAAGGATTCTTAACTCTCGTTAATGAACTTATTATTTACTATAAGTCATCTTCAATTAATTATGATGCAGATCTATATTCAAATCTATTTCAGTTATCAGAAATTATTGAAATAGAATTAATTAATAACGATTTTAATTTAAATAAAGTTTTTAAGTGGTATCAAAATCAGTTGGATCATTCTTTAAGAATTTGTACTGGTGAAGATTATTTGACTAAAGATTACAATCTCCAAAATGGAATTAATCTTTCGACAATTCATAATAGTAAGGGACTTGAATATGACATAGTCTTATGCCCTTACCTATCTATTATTTCTAATAAAAAAAATAAAACAAAAGGTCCAATTTGGAAATCTAATGAAGACAGTTCAATATATATCAATATCTCAAATGATTTTAGTAAGGTAGAAGAATTGAAGTCAAAAGAAGAAAAAGATTTATTTAAAGAGAGTGAAAGATTAATTTATGTAGCCCTTACAAGAAGTAAATATAAGCTTATTATTTTTAATGATATAGATAATAAAAATAATATTCTTAATAATGAATTGCTACCAAACCTAGAAAATATTCATATCTACAAGTCTTCGATTAAAGATAAATTATTGAAAATTAATCTTAAAAAATTGTCTAAAAATTTTAATTTTAATAACTCGAATAATAATCTTTGGAAAGTAAATAAAGGTAATATAAAAATAATAAAAAGAAATTCTTATGAAGAAGTTATTTCTTTTTCAAGTTATTCCTCATGGATAAAAAGTGATAAACAATCAGATTCAGATTCCAATCAATATAAAGATTATGAAGATAAAAGCTCAATTATTAATTGCCTTGAAGAGACTAATTTAGATAAATCAAAAAATAATCCTAGTTATTTATATTTACCTAATCCTTTAAGTGATTTCCCAAAAGGAACTATTGCTGGTACTTGTTTGCATAAAATAATCGAGAGATTTGATTTTCAAAATGATAACTCAGAGAAATTACTTGATTTAATTATTGAAGAACTAAATGTTTTTCAAATTGATTTGTCTTTTGCATTAAAAGTTAGAGATGGGATCTTGAGGATCATAAATATTTCGCTTGGAGAAAAATTACTTAATAAAAGATTAATTGATATCTCTTCAAATAATATTTTGAAAGAGGTTAAGTATGATTTGCCTCTTTCATATAATGGGAAAAATATAACCGCAAATGATATTTCACAATGTTTTCTATTGGATCAAGAATGTGAATTTGGTGAAGAGTACGCAAGAAAAATAAATGATCTAAAAATTCTAAATAAAGGTTTTCATACAGGTTGTATTGATTGTGTAATACCTATAGGAAATACACTAGAGGATAGTAAATGGTGGGTAATTGATTGGAAAAGTAATTTTATTTCTGGAAGTGCAAATAGTGACTGTTTACCTGCAAACTATAAATATGAAAATATGAAAGAAGAAATGATTAAACATCATTATCCGATGCAATCTCATCTTTATTTGTTGGCATTACATAGATTATTAAAGTGGAGATTAAAAAATTATAAACCTAATCTTCATCTAGGAGGATATGTTTATTGTTTTTTAAGAGGATTACCTGATGTAAATTTATTTGAAAAGGCTGAGATGAAGGATATTTCACCAGGTCTTTTTATTAGGCATGCTCCTATTAATAGAATTAATTATTTGGATAATATTTTTTAAATGAATAATAAGAATCTCGATAATGAAGAATTTCAATATACTCATATATTTAATCTTCTTAAGAAGATATTTGAATTTAATGAAAAGAAATATGGAGATTATGTTAAAGATACATTAAAAATATTATTAGAATTTGAGAAAACGGGAGAAACAATAATACAAGTCGATGAGATTTTAATATTATTTGAGTTACTAAAAGATGGATGGCCTAATGATCATTTAAATGTTCTTGAGAAAATTGGATTATTAAATTCCATTAATTCCCCCTTCGTTCTTAAGGATAGAAAATTAACATTGGTTAAATGGTCTATAAAGATAAATCGAGTTATTAATAATTTCTTGAAAAAAATTAATAAAATTCCCATAAATTCAAATGATGATAATAAACTTAATCAAATTAAAAATATTTTGGAAAGTTCAAATTTAGTTTTTTTGCAAGGGGGTCCAGGTACAGGTAAAACTACTCTTATTATAAATTTTATATTTCACTGCTTAAAAAAGGATGGTTTTTTAAATATTGGAATTTCAGCACCAACTGGGAAAGCTACCTCTCGACTAAAGGAATCTCTCAATCAACAAAAAGAATTTTTTCAAACCAAAGGTATTGATCAAATAGAATGTCAAACTTTACATAAATGGATCCTAAATTCTAATCATAAAGCTTTTAAATTAAAATTTAAATTAAAGGAGTTAGATATTTTTATTATTGATGAAATGTCAATGGTAAATATTGATATGATTGAATCAACTTTAGCTTTACTAGCTAAAGATTGTAAAATTATTCTCGTTGGGGATAGAAATCAATTATCTCCAGTAAAAAGTTGTTCTATTTGGAATTATTTATTTGAATATTCTGATAACAATTTATTAAAATCATGTACAGTAAATCTCAATAAAACTTTTAGGAATAGTGGTAATATCCAATTACTTAGTAATTTAATATTTAATGATTCAAATCAACTATTTCATAATAAGATCAGTCAATTAGAAAATGAAAACAAAATCAAAGATGTAAATATTATAAAAAGTAAAAATAAAAATATACCTACTAATCTTTTAAAAATAATTAATAATAATCTTTATAAATTACGAAAATCAACTTCAAATCTTAGTAATAAAAAATATATCTTTGATAATCGGATAGAAAATTTACTGGATTATGAAAAAGATTTAGTTAATAAAATATTATTAAACTTGCAAAGTCATTTAATTTTGTGTGAAAAAAATACTGGCGATTGGAGTGTTGAAAATATAAATGAGATCGTTCTTGGGAAAACAAAATTCTATGATTTCAAAAGTCTTGATGAGGGATTGCCAATAATGTGTACAAAAAATAATAATGAGCTTGGGATATCTAATGGTGATATTGGAGTTCTAATAGGAAAAAAAGAAAACAGGAAATATCTTTTCAGGAGGTTTAATGATAAGAATGAACTTGTAGTTCAGTTGATCGACCCTTTTACTTTAGAAAATATTATTCCAGCTATTGCTATTACAATTCATAAGTCTCAGGGGAGCGAATCTGAGAAAGTTAGTATTTTGTGGCCAAAAAAGTCTAAGTCAGATGGATCTTTAAATATTGCTAATGAAAAAAATGTAAAAATTTTATTCAGAGATAATTATGAGAAAAGATTACTATATACAGCAATAACTAGAGCTAAGAACCTTTTAGATATTTATTATTTAAATTAGAACTTAATTACTTGAAATTAGATAGATTGCAACCTCTAGATGTTAGATTAGTATCTCGGCTCTGAAAGGCTAATCAACAATTTAAGATTCATTAGATAAATGTTGAATGCCTGATCAGAAGATAATCAGGCATTTTTAATGGCATCAAATAAAGAAAACCAATTGGTAGAAAAAGAAGATGACAATATTGGGGATGAAACTATCTCTAAAGATATCCCTATCGAAATAGAAGATAAATTAAAAAATCTCTCTGATGATAAAAGTTCTGCTCAGAATGAAAATATTAATAGTGGTTTCTCATGCTTTGGATTTAATAAACTAATATTAAATTCATTAGAAAATAAAGGTTATAAAACTCCTACCCCTATACAAAAAGCTGCAATTCCAGAATTAATGCTTGGAAGAGATTTGTTAGGACAAGCTCAAACTGGTACAGGTAAAACTGCAGCATTTGCTCTTCCAATAATAGAAAAACTTGAAAATAATAAAGAATCAAATGCCAAGGTTTTGGTTATGACCCCAACGAGAGAGTTGGCGACTCAAGTAGCAGATTCTTTTAAAAGTTATAGTTCAGAATCTACTAATTTAAGAACATTAGCAATATATGGGGGTACTGATTTTAGGAATCAAATCTCATCTCTTAAAAGGAAAACAGACATAGTTGTTGGAACACCTGGAAGAATAATGGATCATATTAGACAAGGGAC
>Ga0115013_10001619_pt1 | contig 12951 bp, 9 predicted proteins | sample SouAtlMetagenome_2_FD_88686 | JGI IMG/M metagenome (GOLD analysis project Ga0115013, IMG submission 88686) | Marine eukaryotic phytoplankton communities from Atlantic Ocean - South Atlantic ANT15 Metagenome | ecosystem: Environmental > Aquatic > Marine > Oceanic | place: South Atlantic Ocean...
AGAATGGTGCCGGAAAATCTACACTTGTAAAACTTCTTTCGGGAGAGCTGTCGCCTGATCCCAAACAGGGAACCCTTTGGCGTCATCCCGGCCTAAAAATCGCCCACATAACTCAGCATCACATTGAACATCTTGGTGCCCATCTCAAAGAATCACCTGTTGAATACTTTCAGGACCAGCACGGGACAACTGCAACTAGTGATCATCAGATTCGTCAGTTTCTAGGTGGATTTGGTTTAGTCGGTGATCTGGCCCTTCAACCAATTGGAAGCTTGAGTGGGGGCCAAAAAGCCCGTCTCGCTTTTGCCACAGTCCTGTATAATCCCCCGCACGTTCTTGTACTGGACGAACCGACGAACCATCTTGATTTGCAGAGCCTGGAGAGTCTAGCAAAGGCCATTACAAACTTTCAAGGTGCAGTTGTGATTGTTTCCCACCACAAAGGCATTTTGGCACAAACATGCAAAGAGATCTGGACGATACGGAATGATGGAACTGTGCTAGCCCAAACTGTCGAGTCCGAAGCAGAAGTGAATCAACAGCGTCGTAGCAACTTTGATGTATTGTACGAGAACTACAAGGAAGGCCTTCGAAAGGAAATGCGGAGGGGACAAACGAAAAAGAAACAATGCAAGTAGATAAGAATTGAAGATGGATCGAGAATATATAATTCGCCGTTCGAGGGGACATTTTTGAAAAATAGTAATTTTTGAGAATAGATGTTTGTGAAAGAATTTCGTCAATAGTTGTTGTATTCATTATCATGAAATATAAATTGTCGAAGTATTATGTAGTCTGGAGCTTTCATAAAGTTCACATTATTAACAGTCGTCACGAGTAGTCAATCTCCATAATCAAATTCTCTGTTGTTTGTTGCTCCCATTCTGCTTTCAAGGAAGCGTTAACAGCGATTGAAATTACAATTCTGCACGTAGATCTTCTGTATCTATATCCTCCGTATCTGGATCCTCGGCATCTATATCCTCCGTATCAAGATAGGGTTTCGATCGCATCGATAGGTAGGGAACCATGACACGGGACGTTGATGAAGGGGACGGAAGCAAGTAGACTTCGTCGCTCCCAAATTCTGCCGAATGATCCTTCCAAAAGTCAGTCCCCAACACCATGTCGAAAGAGGTATCCTTGCTCTTGCCTTCCATAATCCATAAAGCTGGCGAAGTTTCGATTGTGTTTTCGTCCATTCGCAATCGAAAGGTTCCTTCTGGAATCACCTTTTTCTTTTTGGCAAATGGTTCGTCTTTTGGCTTTTTCGTCACAATGTACTTCTCCAGCTGCGGGTATTTTTCTAGAGCACGCACGTGCAACATGGAAATGCCATCGCGGGTGACAGTATTCTGGGTCTCGACGTTCTCTGTTTCGATAGTTTCGACTGCCGCAGAGGTTGCAATCGGGAGAACCGTATTTTCCTCGGTGGATGAACCATCGCCGTCGGCAGCAATCATCAGTCCGCAGGGAATTCGTTGCAATCGATAGGTTGGAGCGACCTCTAAATCTTCCGGTCTGGGATAGGGATGATTCGGGAGATATTCCAATCCTTTCTCATAAATTTCTCGCAACTTGAACGCCCAAATTTTCGGATTTTGATACGATGACCACGCCATATATAACACCAAATAGACGGCCAGTTTTGCAAGTTTCATCGCGGGAGTTATGCGAGGGATAGGGGAGTTGTCGCCACCGCGTTGAATATCACCACGCCGATTGGCAATTTGAGCTCTTCGACGAAGGACGCCCATTCTGTCTAAGTTATATTATTGCGTTGTTGCGGCGATTTCGGAACTGCCCTCGTAGCGCGTTGCGTTAGTTGAAACGAACGAAACGACAGGATATCTTTTGTTATCGCACTTGGAACGATAGCGAAATATTGCTGTTTTCGCTTGTGGAAGAAGTCTTCGTTGCAATCTCAAGTAAAGCAACAAGGTCAAGCTTTACTTCTTGAGAGAAATGATGAGAACTCCCGACAGTTGTTTTGTTGGGTTTGAAAATTGCAACGTTGCTTTTAAAATGAAGAAAACAATGATTTTAGTCGTATTGTTCAAATCTATGACGCCGTTCCTTGAGTATTTTCTCCAACCAATTTTAAAATTTGACACCACAACATGCCGATCGTATGGCTGACAAGATACCAGCTGAAAAATTTTAGGAGTTGCTGTCACATCTCAGCAGGCATTCTAGCAGACCTTTTCTTCTAGAGTCCATCTCCCAAGGCTTTCAAAAATAACCTTGATCAGAAAGCATTACAATAGGCTTTAGCGCGTTTCCTTTCCTTCAACTCGGGTTCTTTTAAACGCGTCGCCCAAATCATTACAGAACACCGGGTTTGCTCGACAGAAAAAAATACTTTATTGGGTCGTTGATATTCTCATTTTTACAAAGCTCTATTCCCTTCCGACAATGTTTCGTTTATCCACCAATATGCTCTTGCGCAATGTGTCCAAAACATCTTGGAAGGGTTGCGGGACAAATACCGCAAGAAATCACAAGCAGGCGTCGCAACAGCGGGGCAAGCACACTACCGTGGCACTCCAATTGGATTACTACATGTCTCCCCAGTTTGCTGGGATCGCTTTCGCTCTCGTCGAAGGATTCTATCGGGCTTCTGGAATCGACACCATCAAGGCTTTATCGACCTGTCCCGTGGGACTTGAGCCAGAACGGGTCCGCCAATTTCGGGACATAAGCGACGACACTGATGTGGTGGTGGGAAGCATCGAGCAAAATGTTCTGATTCCAACTCTTCTAAAAGAACCCAGCCTGAAGGTCAAGGCCATAGCGGCAATGTTCCAGGAGTCTCCCCATGCCTTTTGTCACTCAACGAGAGACAAGGTGGCAAAGAAAAGCTGCAGAGTGTTGGAGCACACGAAGACACGGTAGATCTGCTCAAGCGAATTCTGATTTATGACAACTACCAGCAGGATCCACAACATTCGGTAGTCGAGAGTCCACGCCAAACCAAGATCACAGATCTCTTAGAGGGACGACTGGATAGCATCCAGGCCTACACCACAACCGAGGCTCTGACACTGGAGCGAATCGTTGAAAATGCCACCAGCGGAAAGCACACTCCGGAGGACATTTCGATTACCTCTCTCGAGGGTCACAACGGGGCGAAATTGGGGTATTCTCAGGTCTTGTTTGCCCCCGAGGAAGACACGGAAGGTGGAGACCAACGCGAAATTCTCAAGGCCTTTTTGAGCGCCACCTTTGCGGGCTGGGCTATGGCCGCGAAGGATCCAGAGCACGCCGCCAGGTGCGTGGAAGAAGCCCAAGCCATACTGAAATTGAGTGACGAAGAGAATGATCACTGGGATCGGAGAGATTTGTTCGAATATAATGTTCAGAGCACAAAGGCCTGCTGCAACCTGGTACAAGCGAACGAGACCGATGCACTGCACGGAAAAATAGATCCCCAGCGATGGGACGAAGCTAACCAATGGCTAATGAATGAGAATCTCAAAGCAGGCTTCGGTCTCGACCCTACGATTTGGGGAACAGGAAATTAGAACCTGAGAATATAATAATGATTTAATATACAATCTATATGTTCAAATTACATAACAGGAAATGATATGGCATCTTCTTTTCGCATTGTTATAACTTTTGATTTTGACACAACAACCAAACATATCCAATATGTACTCCTATGACCAAACTGTTTTGCTTGGTTGGTTCATTCGTTCATGTTCACAGCGAATCGTTCCCCTCACCTTCTATACCCCAATGGCGACGAGGACAAAACTAGTTATCAATCCGACAATGGCACTTACAGAAAAAGCAACTGTCAGTATGCTCGACTGCTTGGCCACGTTGGCAGCTCGAGTAATGCGTGTGCCTGGGAGCTGCTGTGGTGCCAACTGATAAAAGGAGGTGACCAGATAGCCCGAGCAAAAGGCTATTAATGCCACAAGGCCAATCGATAGGGCGTCCCTCCCTTTCGGTGTAACAGGAATCTTGGAGCTAGCATTGGCAAAAAATAACACTACAGCGATGCAGCGTAGGCCTGCAGTCCATACTGCAAACGATAGAGAAGGAGGCGGGGCCAAAATCGTGGCAAAACGCCCAACAAGGTCACTGCCAATTCGAACATAAAACAATATCTGTGCTAATTCCATCCAGTTTGTTTGGACATGAGTGAACCAGGATCCCACCAGAAAGGAAGGAACTAGCGTTAGTGCCATTCCAAGACATAGTAGACGACTGTGATACAACAATTCTCGGAGGGTGAGCATAGCATGTTCGCTTTCATTGCTTCTGTCGCTGTTGTTGCTGCTGCTATCTGGTGATGGTGGGCTGTGCAATAGTGGCATGATCATTCGATTGTACCCTTCATTGTCGTCGTCAACATGGTTACTGCGAGAAGATTCAGTTAGCTGCTGGGATCCTTCTTGATCGAAATACAACGGGTTCACCTCCATCATGGAACTGTCCCGCCGCATCATCGAGGCCTGAATTCTTGGTCGTGCCAGGAGGAGCCAGAGAAATGCAAGAAAACACAAGACCTCCACTAGCAATATGTCCATCAAAAAGCGTGAAAAATATTCTCCATTCATGGTTCCAAACTTGCTAAAAACACTAGCCATCAATACGACCAGTGCAGAAAATTGGATGCCAGCCGAGACGGTGGCCTTGAATTTCTTTGGCAAGGTCTCGTTTTCGTCAGATTGTGAATCGATAGCATCGACATTATTGCTGCTTGTGTTAACATTCTGGTGCAAACTTCCAACAAAGGAGGCCAACTGGTTTAACAAGCCAAATAGAACTGCTCCGCCAATACCCTGCAGGAGTGCCCAAAAAATTACCCATTCCAGGCCCCACTTATCGTCACTATCATCATTGTGTCTATCGGCAAAGGATATCATACCAATTGAGCCTATTATAACAAAGCCATAGCCAATAACTCCTCTTACTAGAAAGGTGACTCTAGTCTGGTAGAGAAGGTCGTACGCTTCGTCAAATTTTGCTTGCGCCAGACTCACTGGTAGGAGTGGCAAAAAAACGGCGCAGTTTAGATACACAAATGAATTCGGGCCAAACAGCACCTCAAAGTATACCAAACTGGACAAAGTCGCAATGTATCCGATCGAGGATCCCAATCCTGCCAAGAAAAAGAGAACCTGCTCCAGTAAGAGTCCTAAATTTTTGGTGCGGAGCTCATTTTCAGTGGCCCTATCCTCTGACAACCCCTCGATCATCTCATCGTTATTTCTATTAGGAGCAGTTATCGACGACAATGAGGTTTCGGCAGTCTGATCTGATGATTGGCGAGGGATCTTGATCTGCCCTGTCGATCTTGTGTTGGGAAATTCAGAAGAGTCTTGGTCTTCAGGATTGGTTTCGGTTTCCAGCGACGATCTTCTTTCGCTCATGTCGAAACTGTGATAGTATGTGTTTTGTCGTGAAAAGCTAGAAATTGCCATTCACTCGGTGAAATCCTTCGGTGAAAACCTTCCTATTATCTCGAATTTCGACCATTCCTCACTTGTGAACTTCACTTGTCGTTTCGTCGCGCCAAGAGAGGGATTCCATTGGCATTGTTTCTTTACCGCTAGTCTCGAGCAGTCGTGATCAAAATCGAATACGTGTCAGTTTTCCTCGAGACCGTCAGTCAAAGCTAAATGAGTACTTCTCACGCTTTTTCCTCATATTATCCCCATCCCTACAAAAGATATCACGAGTTCATTTTTAATTTCTCATTAATTTATCGTTTCAAACACAAGTCCAAGATGAAAGGGATTCAAATAATTGACAAGCTCAGAAGAGGAGAAGTGTCAACCATAGACTACAGGTCACTTCTGAATTCGATTCAGGTTTTTATCTCACGTCAAGATCGTCGTGCTCCTTGTCTTTGTCCTCTGTATCTTGGAGTTGGTTCCGAAGTTCTTTTGTGCGAAGCAGAATCGAATGTAAGATTTCTTCTTCCCGTTCCAATGTTGTGATGACCGGCATCGACGTAGACAAGCTTCTATCACCTTCAACACGAGAAATAGACAAGGCTTCAAACGCTTCGTCCGATATTTGAGGCAGACCTTTGTCTATATCTCCCTCATTGACGTCGGGGGACCCTTTTTCTTGGTCTCCGTTTGTAGAATGCAACGCCTTCAGGGCGGCGGAGGACATTCGTTCTTCAAGCTCCATCTCGTTGTGCAGGAGCAACCGAATCAAAAGGGCCTTCTTTTCGTTTAGAATCTTGATGCGATGCATGTTAATTGTATGTCCATCGGGGGCTATTGCATGGTCGTTTCTCCCAGTAAAGCTACTACGGTAACTCGAACTAAATGGTTTGCTTGAGATGTCATCCCCGACAACTTCTTGCTCTGCCAGATCTCTCAGGATTTCGAGCGATTTACTGATGGGCGTGTTGACTCCACTTCCACAAATATCGACTCGTGCTAGATGGTATTCCAAGGATTCTTCCTTATCTGGAAGACAGGCTTGTATCAGGTCGGAAAACTTACCTATACCACTAGCCATGAAAGTGAATCCGTGCAAAAGTATGAAGGACCAACTCATGACATCACTGGTGAAAAGGCCCTCGGGTTGAAGGTAGAAATCTCCAAGTCCTACCGTTAGTAACGTGATGTAGGAGAACCAGTAGGAATCAAAGTCAGTGTAGGTAAAGTCTGGAACAAAAAAGTTCCAATAACGTTGTGCCATCCAGCCTACAAAAAATACATATGCGATGTTGACAAGAAACCAAGCCGGTGCCGCATACTTTGGTTTCTCAAGCCATTTCATATTGTTGCGTCGAAATAAATCGTCCAAGATCACATTCATATCATAACCATGTACAATCATGATTATACCAAAGAGAATGCACATCAACCATCCAAGGCAAAAGACCAATATACGCCCCCCGGTCGTGTTTGGAGGGCTATTTCCTGTAAGATATTTTTGCATACAATTGACGGGAGTATATAGTGGTGTTGAGTATAAAATCATATGATAAGTAGATATGCACCACATCCTCTGAGCAGAGACTCTACGTACCATAGCCCACAGCTAATTACACAAAGACGAAGCATACGAAAGAGAAAGCATTAGAAGTGTGAGATCCCATTCTTATATACAACAATGACACCGAGAATGATATGGATTCAATTGTGGTAGGTCATGAAACTCACTCGTCATAACTGTGAACCAGAACCAAGAGGCTGAGGCAACATTGGCTATGCACCCTTTTTGGCCTGTCGCCTGCATGATTGACTTTTTATGGGCCTCCCAGTAACACTCGGATTGAGGGCTCAGACGTTTGGTCGTATTACCACTTTCTTGGGTTGAATAATCAACTTCTTCTCCTGGCATTATGTCGCATCCCGATTCCTCCACAAAGTACATATAGCGCAACTCACGGTCCTGTTCCCAAGATTCAGCAAAGTATTTTTTCTGGCTATTAATGGTACTAGCGTTCCGCTCGGCTTGTGTGCGGGGCCTGAACACATTGGCTAACCCAAACGATGACTCGTTCCAGCATCTAATCCAATTAAATGTGAGACCATCACGTCCACCCTTGACATCACTATATGCTGTCATTGCGCTCAACTGGATAGAAAATTGAAGTATCGAAAGGACAAGCTCCTCCGCGATTCCCTTGCAAGCTTCTGCATACGCAAGGAGCCCATCGCTAGCAATACTGAGTTCGTTTGAATAATTAGTAGCACCGATGCTATCAGCAGTCTCAACTAGAGTCTCGTTCCCGTTTATGGTAGAATCCTGCGACTGGTCCTCAAATGAGGAGCGTGGTAATTGAAAGGTCAGGTTTGCAAAACCTGCGAATTTTTCCCAAGTAGTATAAGTGTTTGGGAGAAGAATGTTTTCAGCTCGAAGGTAATTAAGATCAGTGCTCGCTATATGAGAGGCTGAATTATTGGTGGTGTAGTTGTTCCTTTCATATTCTACCAGACAGTTCTCCGACAGTTCTATCAGATTGTTCTTTGTAGCTTCCATCGGTAATTGTTTAGTGATGTAGAACTCTCTCATATATGCGTTGTTTATGGTGATTTCTGTGGGGCCTTCCATCTTGCTGATCCAATATCCGATTACGAATGAAAACAATAGCAGCGCAAAGAAACTGAGATAACATCTGAGCATGATCACTAGACGGGGCCAACGATCCAGGATATTCTTCACCCGATTCTTGAGACGCACAAATCGCGACTCTCTTTTTCGCTCAGGCGTTGCGGTGGGTTCCATCTTTCGCTTCGCGGTGTCTACGTTTATCAATTCCTTTTTATAGCTTAGGATATCAAGATTATTCCGAATTGATTCCCTTGCCGTGCTTTCTTATTTTCTAATTTCTTCCTGCCGACAACTGCCGCGGTAATCGAAATGCTCCACCACCCTTTGGTTTGTGTAAGTTTGGTGATAAATTGAACCAAATCAACATCGGTATAGTAGATTTACCTACCTTTCACGACGTTTCGCGGGAAATGCGAAGATACGAGCATTTCTGAGTCGAATTAGTCATTGGCTGTAAAAAATTTCAATTTGCAAAAGTTTGATAACCACAGCACTTGCGAAACCATAAAGGTCTTTACAATTGTTTTGCTATCCATTAGTTATGAGGGAAAGCTTAGTCTAGATCAGATATAAACGATTGTAGATATTGAATATTGATCTAAGTCTCTCTTCTATGATGGCTATATTCATATTCGTGCAATCAATGCGATTGGTTATCAGCTCGTATAGTAATTCGTATGCTGCTACGAAGTTTATGAAAGTGTCTCCTACTGCCTGCCAATTTTGCAGTATGGTAGGCAGGCGCACTAGGAATTTTGATATAGGAACGGCGATCAAAGACCTTGTGGATCGTATTGTTTTCATGCTACGTTTCGTATTGTTACTATTTGGCGCCTGTTACCATCATTCGTTTGCTCCATACAGGTTCGCCACTTTGCCCGCTACTCCGGAGGGAACCAGTTCCGAAAGTGCTGCTTCGGTGTTCCTGATTTGTTCGTCGCCTCCATCCTTTTTGTTGTTGCTGCTGCTTCCAGAGCAAATCTTGCGTATCAGTGTCGAAGAGACGTGGTTGTACTTGGGGTCGCCCTCAATGTAGATGGTAGGAATGGGAATCGCCAGCGGTCCAAAGACCAGGGGACCCCATGTATTGACTGACAAACATACGACAAGCAAAAGCCAACAATCTATCAGTTTTGCCAGTAGATACACACAAAAAAGATTCTCGATCAAAAACGGACAAGCAGTATTGCAAGAACACAGTACACCACTATACTTACGGATTTGCAAGTTCCTCTCGTCTCTCCCGTCCTTCTCCCAGCTTCGTATGCCACGAAAGAAGATATTTGCTCCGATTCGCTTGGCGTAGCGCCAGATATATCCTTCCACGACTATGGATCGTCAAGAATTTATGTCCAAGAGAAGCGGAGAAAACCAACCAAAAATGGGGCAATCTGAGCGTGAGACTGGGTGCTTCACTAGTCAAATCCTCGATACATCAAACAATGTTGTCAACAAGAAAATCGAATCACAACAAAACTGCATGCACACAATCACACAAGCCTATTCGCACCTTCTACCTGAACGTTTGCGGTTTTGGATTGCATCTGTAGCATTTCTCGAAGGAGATCTGCCCGTTCCTCCGGAGATACCAGGTACTTTTTGTTGGGATTAAAGCCCACCACTGCAATCACTCTGTCGTAGTTTCGGGAGAGATATTCTAGCATGCGAAGATGGCCGTTGTGTGGGGGGTTGTAGGAGGCCGCAAAGATGACGGTACTCTTGTTCTCGCGATTCTTGCTAGTCATCGTTGTCGTGGCATTGGTCCCCTCGTCCCAGGGAAAGGTGATAATCGAAGGCTTCCAAATACGATAAATATGGGGAGCAAGAATCATAGTCCAGAATAGACCAAACAAACCGGCCGAGATTGGTACCAATACCGAGCGAACGATCGTCGAGTCGTCCTCCATTTTGCCGAGATGACGTACGAATTAAATTGTGTGGGCTTGTAGGTTTCAAAAATTACAGAGCAATGGGGTGAGGTTGAAAGTAACTCGTTCGCTTATCAGACTGACGTTGGAGGGCAAACTGTAAACGAATGTGTAACAACATTCTTTATTGAGGTAAGTGTACACGATGATTTGATGTTGTCAAAACAATGTAGGGACGGTAAGTCAATCGAGTCAAATATCTTTTCGTGAGCATTCCTGTAAAAACAAACCCCAAGTTTTAACGTTGTCAGCGAAAATCTTCATGACTGACTCCATTGGAAAGATCTCAGCGATTTGCACCTCCCTTCTACAATCTAACCACATTTGCTACCATGTAGATAAGAAATAATAATATTAGCTTTAGTTTCAAAATTTTTAGATATATGTAAATGCATCAAAATTGAAGGAAAAGAATATGTAGAAGGTTTTTTTGGTTGACGATATCTTGGAATTCATTTGGTAGTATTTCATTGTTAGCAGTGACCCATGGTTACCGGGGGTGTATCGTTGACCATTTCTTAAAGGTTAGGGTACGCGCCTTTGCTGCGCTGAAACGACAAAGAAGTTGTTTGGCTGCCGTTTTGTTTTCGTTTCGATCTGTGTCCTGCCGTGATGAGTTAGAAAGAATATTTCTTAATCCATTGTTAAATTCTTCAAAGATACTTGTTGAAGCAATCATTATCGCTATCAGTACCACTACTGAAGCAATTATCATTACCACTACTGAAGCACTTGTTGTCATCATCTTGGGCACTAGTACTGAAGCAACTGCCAGGTTCCTGTTTTTGCTGCACTTCTTGTTGCTGCTTTTGCTGCTTTTGAGTCTTCTTTTTCTTTGAATCTCGAAACGCTATGGATATTTTCTTTCGTGCAGTCTCATCGTCTACTCGCGTAAAGAACCCGGTTTCCAGCTCCCTCAGAAATTGGCCACCTCCGGTTTTGATCTCACGCACAATTTCCCAGGCCAGCTGAGATTTCTTTTGGTGGGCGGCTTTGGCATATCGTTCTCGTCTCTCATCGAGCAAAGCACGCATTGCAACATTTCCAGGATGTTTCATGGTGTTTCTTCCCCTACCAAAGAGACAATCTTCGTGACGGGGAATTTCAATAAATTGGGCTCGAAAGGCGTCTACTGCTTTCATCCCGATTATTTCGGGAGCATCGCTGCTGATGCTTCTCTTCTTCGTGCCGGCGAATAGAGCGCTTTCACTGGCATCATCACTATCTATGCTTCTTCTCTTGGGCTGCATGGAATCTTGATGGCGCTCAAAGTGAATCTTTCCGATTGCAATCTCTTTTGCATTCTGCATGCGTACCCACTTCGTATGATACGATATATTGTCCTTTCGGAGGGTCTTATTGAGATCCAAGTCCGTTGGGAGGCGATGTACGGGTATGCCAAAGGGTGCCAAACTATAATGGCATTCCACAGGGGAACCGAAATGTACACGGACGCGATATCGATGATATCGTTCCATGATCATCAATACAGCCGATTTCACCAATCTAGCCAACGGATTGTCTGGCATACACAAGTGAATGCATTTGAATTTCGATGGCAAGCATGCAATCAATTTTTTCGCGTCCTCCACATGGTCATTTCCCGATTTCCCGGTGAATAGCTTCGAATTGTGCAAAAACGTCACGTTCACCATCCCAGCCTGCTCCTCTAAAAGTCTCTGGTGAAAATACATATATACCTGTGACTGTGTCGTGTATCGATTTTTGAGAAAGCAAAACAAAACAAAAAAGTATCAGATTTTTTCAATAATACAACATCGAAGTTTTGACAACAGACATTCATCTTCCTTACCGAATACTTGTTATCAACTTTCTCAGAAAAATCACGGAGGTAGACAAATATCCTACGACCAGATGAGTCTCGCTCCGGCAAGATTTGAAGAGGCCCGTTTAGGAACTCTTCGTGTGCATCCGGGTGCATATCGTCTATGAATATCGGACGATATAAGACATCCGATTTACCATAAAGCTCACGGATAAACTTCAAGTACTTAGTCATGCGCAGGGCAGCCCGTTTAGGATCCAAATTTTCTACCACCAAGAATCCGTAAAGAAATTGTGTATCCAATATCATCAAGCTGTTTCCTGTTCGAGCCTCTATATAAGCATCAAGAGGATCCGACGATGTAGTCGAGGCGGCTGTCCTGTCGAGACTACGTCTCCTTTTGCTGCTGGTTCCACTTCTGGTGGCAACACCGTCCGAAGTGCCCGTGTTCTCGCATGCGTCGCTATATATCCTATCGAGTTCTTCTTGCATGCGATCGAGAGCCTCCTTGTCTCCACTCTCAAAAGTATCGGCAGCGGAAATACCGTGTATTTCGTCCAATACCCGTTCACGATCACCAATGGACAGCTCATTGAGCTCCTCGACTAGGAGCTTGTCGAGTTCATCTGGATCAACAGCCATATTTTTCGTTTCGCCCTTCGGTACATTCTCCACGAAGTCTGGAGTTGTCGGCCAATGCACTACTATCTCTGTCGTGCTCCGAAGCCTATCTGTGTGCCTAAGCGTCGCTATTGGTCACCGAATACGTCCGCAAAGTCCAATTTTTCACTCTAAAAAAAACCGTATTTACTTCAAACCCCGGGAACGTTAAGTAATTATTAAATACTTAATCCTCTGCATGAAGTGTTGATTGTTGACGTTAATGTTCATTTCAATTATACTACCTCGTACGTCTGTGATACAGTCCACAGTATTACACACAGGTCTCGACTCGAAAAAAATACTTAATGCACCTACCATATAATCATAGCCTTTTGTCAAACAGGACCAGGATTTCGAGAGAAGAGCTTATTGGATGTTAACAGCATTAAGTCTCGCCAATCCCGGATACTAACTATTATGCTGTACTTATACTACAGGATCGGTCCGTAGAAAGACCAAAGTTGGAGGGTGCGTCTTCGATGTTCGTAAAATTCTCCTTCCATAATCAATAGTCGTGGTTTTGGCTAGGCCTGCGCG
>Ga0115013_10001625_pt1 | contig 12929 bp, 11 predicted proteins | sample SouAtlMetagenome_2_FD_88686 | JGI IMG/M metagenome (GOLD analysis project Ga0115013, IMG submission 88686) | Marine eukaryotic phytoplankton communities from Atlantic Ocean - South Atlantic ANT15 Metagenome | ecosystem: Environmental > Aquatic > Marine > Oceanic | place: South Atlantic Ocean...
ACTCGACTGCGTGTGGACGCCGCGTGCGTGCCCGCACCTTCATGTTTCTGTCGAACAGATAATTCCCGCACTGCAAAAGTCATAAACGGTTGAACCCCTGACAACTGGAGGAATAAACGCGGAAGCGCCGCCATACAAACCACGCTGTCACAGACACGCTATCAGTATCTCTCACATATTACTATCCACACATCAAGATATATTGAAAGTCCGAGCTATTCTTTTAGAAAGCGTTCTTTCTAAGGTATCTCATTACATTGCCGAAATTAATACGCAATTAGAGTCCTACCAAATCATTCTTTGAGAGGAGACACTCAAGCCCATCGCTCATCTCTTTTCTATCATCTTCTTGGCTTCTCAAACCTTTTTATTCTAGTAAAAAAAGAGAAGGGGTGATAACAGACTTTCGGGACATTTTTTGGTCAAATTTTGACTTCGGAAAAATATAAATCAACAACCTTTTCAGGTTCCTATTTGTTCGAATCACAACGCACTCTCCGCACATCATATCACATCAACCTTTGACAATGAGCTCGGTCCATAACCATGGCCGTTCGAACAAGCGACGTCGACACAATCAGTCGTCTCGCGCGGCCGGTTTTCGTGCATCCTCCAACAGTGAGCGAAGCGATCAAAAACTCGGCAGCAATCGAGAAATTCGGGGCCAAAACCCCATTGACGTCGACTTTGGACCAACCTTTTATCCTTCTATCGAGGACATGGAGGGATCTCCACTGGATTACATCGAAAGGATTCGTCCAGTAGCTCAGCGTTACGGTATATGCAAAATCGTCCCGCCGAAAGCGTGGAAACAAAAGGACTTTTTCGGTACGTGATTATTGCCTTTTTTGTTTTTGGACTGTTTCTTGATGAAATTTTTATTCTTCCCGAATCCTAACTTGTCGCCTGATGCTCCTGCTATTGCTTCTTCTGAATGTTGGAAGCCGCTGATTTGGAAGTTTCAAAGAAGTTTTCCACAAAATTACAGTATCTTCACCGCATACAAGAAGGAGTGAGTTTCGGTGACGGTGAAGAATACAATCCTGCGTCATATCTTGAATATGCAAGCAAGTTCACGAAGGAGTACATCAAGAGGGAGTATCCCGATCACGAATTACTTGTCCAGAAAGACAGTACGAAAAAAGAGGAAAACACGGACAAACAAGAAAGTAATGACATGGGTGTCAGTACCACTAAAGATGAAGCGAACAATAATCGTCAGCGGTTCAATCCCGAAAATTTGGAGCAAGACTACTGGGACCTTGTCGAAAATAAAAGCAGGGAATTTGGAGTTGAATACGGCAACGACGTAAACACTGATGAATTTGGATCGGGATTTCCTCTTTCGGAACGTGGCAGGTCGGTGTATGGTACACTTGATCCTGAGAAGGCAAAGCTTCCGGATCCAAAGTTTGATACCGAAGATTATTACAAAGAGACTTGGTGGAATCTGAACAACATTCCTAATACTCCAGATTCTGTCCTCCGACATGTGAAAGTTGGTATCAATGGGATCAATGTACCGTGGATGTACTATGGTTCATTGTTTACGACATTTTGCTGGCATAACGAGGACAACTATCTTTATAGCATCAATTACCACCACAAGGGAGCGCCGAAACTATGGTACGGAGTTCCCGGGACCGAAAAGGATGCTAGTGGTCTAGAGAGCGTATTCAAAAGCTATCTATCTATGAAAATGAGAGATGTACCAGACTTACTGCATCACATCACAACGCAATTTAGTCCCCGACTTTTGCAAAATGCTCACGTTCCAATTTGCAAACTTCTCCAGCACGAAGGCGAATTCGTCGTTACGTTCCCTCGAGCCTTTCACGGAGGATTCAGTATGGGACCCAACAGTAAGTGCGGTGATCTCTTGCGTCGACTTTGCCGTTGATTGAATGTATCGATGCCTATTACAAGGTAATAAAAATTTTATTCTCATTTGTTTTTGCGGTTACTTTACCATCCTGCATTCATATTTATCATTTTTGTGTAGTCGGAGAGGCTGTTAACTTTGCAACACACGATTGGATAGCTCATGGTTCGGATGCAAACGAGCGGTATCGATCTTTTGCTAGACCCGCTGTCTTTTCTCACGACCGACTATCCTTTACCATGGCGCATCATTTAGAGGAACAAAGGTCTTACAAAAACTGTTTGCTTCTTCTTCAAGAGGTGGAACGAGTTGTAAATGAAGAACTGGAGTTGCGCCAGAAGCTTCTGTCGCAGGGTGTTCGAGACGTGTCCGACATTATTGAATTGCCCCCCAATTGCCTTGATCAACTAGATGAAGATAGTGCTGACTACGATGATAAGAGATTGTGCCACGCTTGCAAACACATTTGCTTCTTTTCAGCAGTTGCCTGTGAATGCAGCCGTTCCAAAGTCAGCTGCTTGCGTCATAGCCATTACATGTGCCGATGCCCAATGGAACGCCGATATTTGATGATATGGAGTCCAGAGGATGAGCTTAAAACAACATGTGAACGTGTACGTAAGCAATGCGAGTCCTTGAAACGAGATGGCATTGTAGATATTGAAAATTCCAAACAAAAAGAAGAATCAATGGACCCCCTCCCGCTCGTCGCTGTTGGAGTAGAAAGAGATTTAGAAGATCACAAAGATGATGCTATCAAAATAGAGCCATATAAGCATCCGCCAAAGCCACGCATCAATCCGAAAACTGGTCTTCTGATGAATCCAAACGAAAGAAGAGCGGAAGTGGTGACAACCGATGAAGACAGAGACGAATATGCAACAACTACTACTTCTCCCTCTATTATCAGACATAAAAAAGAGGTAGTTATTCTTGATTCAAGTGATGAGAGTGATGACGAAATTGAAGTTATTGCTGTGGTCGGGGCGAAATAAGTATCAGAAGAAAGCACAATTTGTAGCATTTGTATTATAAATTAGAATGATGTTGTTGATATCATAATAGTTGGATGATTTTGAAACTCAACCAGTTGGTTATCACTAGGAGTAAAAATAACTGCAGGACCATGACACTGAGAAATGCCACTACCAACTGTTGTGTTGAGCTTCTGAAAGTCGTGTTATGAATTATGAGGGTGTCAATTTTGCCTTGCCTCGGAAATAATCTATGACAAGACCCTCTTCATCCAAAATAAAAACGTAGTTTTGGAACTCAAAAGTCAGCACTACCAGCGTGGTCATTCTTGGACCGCTGCAAGGGCTGGTGGTGTGGGAGCCCTCTGGGTGCTGAAGTTGGTGTATCCCACTGGGCATGCAGAGTGCTTTTGTCTTGGGTGCTAGCTGTTGGTGTAGTTTCGTTGCCGTCACCTGACAGATGCGAAAGGGATCCATGTGCTGAACCTGTATTCTTTTCGTTGTGTGTGTTTCAAATTGTTGCAACTGTTGTATCTTTGAACAGGTTTTGCATTCTCTGGGAAATCAAAACCACAGAGAGGTTGATTGATTCATCCCACGTGACTGAATAATATTCGAGTCGTGCATATTCAACGGAAAAATAACGTTCATTACAAATAAATAAGCTTGATTTAATCGCCGATTTCGTAACTCTTCACAAACTCACTCCATCAGTTTCGAAACGACGAAATCGAAGGAAGAATTTTACCCATTGCATCCACAACGTTTATGGTTTGGAATGAACCACTTCAATAACATTCAAATTCTTAACTAGAATGAAAGCAATGATTTTTAAGAACAGAGGCTTATTCGCTTGCCAAGGGGCTTTACTAGCTATTATCATTTGGGGTGTTCGAAGCGACTCGCTTGATTCTACCAACTATTTGAGGCAGGAAAGGCATAGAAATACGGGGGTTGTCAGCAATATCGAAAATGAAATTCATCATGCTAGTGTGCCTAGAAAACCTGAAGAGTTTGCGGAGGCTATAGAGGAAGAGAACGATATCTCAAGTACAGGCATGAGCATGCCCATAACCGAATCGGAAACATCTGGTAGAAACCGATACCAGAGTCGATATTATTATCCAAACTCATATTATTACCCAAATTCATATTATTACCCACAACAAAACCCATATTATTACCAGAATACAGGAGCAGTAGAAAAAGCTTACCCTCAATCCAACCCATATGGTAATAACCCGACCGAGTCTCCTTTGGTTAATACCCCATATCCAACAACTCCCACCAATAATCCGGTTTCAGGCAATCCAACAACAGAACCCACAGCAAGACCCACAGCAAGACCCACAGCAAGACCCACTGCAAGCCCCACAGCAAGACCCACAGCAAGACCCACACCAGTACCCATAGCAGTACCCACACCAGTACCCACAACATCACCACCTACCGAAGAACAGAGCTTTGCGACAACTTTGACCTATCAGGAGGTTGTTGGTACATGCAATGGACCTGCCAATGGCATCGGGTGCTCAACTGAAGACCCAAATAACGATGCTCCCTCGGGCAATCCCAACGACATTGTCAATTGTTTCAACGTAACAAATTTCGGCGTCAGCGTTCCCTTTCGATTAGATTTCGTCCGATTTTGGATTGGTGATTCCGCAACTCTCGTTCCCGATCTGCAGCTGAATATCTGGGTAGGAAATACGGAAGTTGGTCCGATAGCCAATCGTTTGATATACTCAGAGGAGCTCTTTGGGTTTACCGTTGGAGAAAATCTATTCGATGTAAGAATGGGTGCACGAATCCGTCAATCAGATGTTTGCATTGGCATTACGTCACGTTCAACCAACGCGGGATTGCGAGTGCAGGCAGAGACCCCAGGACTCGGCGAAAACTCCTTTCTCAGGTCTCCAGAATGTGGTATAGTTGACTTCACCTCGCTCTCGGACCTGAATTTGAATCTTGATTTCTGTATTGAGGCATTAGTATCCTTCGTTCTTGGAGGATAGGTATCCCGGAATACTGTAGCTACTTTGATCGATTGGGACAAAGGGAATTCCAATTTTATTTGCTTTTTTTAATGTTTGTTTAGAGTTCTATTCCTGAAGATTTTATAATTTAAAATGCATTACGAGTAATAGAGGTTGTGTATGTATGCAAAATGCATTACGAGTACCTCAATTCGTGTTTATTCCATTTGGATTATTTTGGATACCAACTGCCCACCATTCGAGTAATCTATGTCAAATTTTGAGCGTCAAAATAGGATTTGGTTGTAAGAATAAAAAAAGATATTTCTGGCTATCTACATAAATCAATCTATCATTGATGCACTTTAGCTGTGTGAACTCTAATGAATATACCGTAATCATTTATCTTCAATCAACAACACATATAGTCTATTTATTATTTCGTTGTCTAACAATAATTTTCAAAACGACGTTTCTTCACCACTTTGGGTGTTCTTGCTGCTCGAGACATTCTCGAAATACGCCAGTTTTGTTCTAGAGGGATTCTGCACTGAGATATGTGATACTGTAACGTCTCGAAATCAATGCTAAGGTCGAGAAGAGCGTCCTAGGATTTAAGCTTGAAGACATGAAGCTTTTCGACTCGGCTATTCTAGGCACCAATTGTCTCGACTATCCATTCAACCAGTTTTACATATATCACCACATCGAAAATAGACCATACCAGAAAGAGGACCATCCACAGAAATATGTTGGTGGTAACTGCCCGCATCGCTTCGATGATTGGGTTGCACACACCGATCAAACAGAAACCATTATCATGAGGGGGTTTATGATGCAACAAATGATCCTTTGGGGAATTCAGAAACCCAAAGTGTTGCAGCCAATTGACAACGGGTGAACGACTCGTCGCTGCAGTATGTGCAGATCTGTGGGAAAATTGTCCCAAGTACGCCATCCATAGCTTCATTCCACCGATTACCATGGCAACCGGAGACGGATTGGAGATGTCCAGCAGATAGCAGTTGATAATAGCCAGTATGAATGCCACAGCATTAAGGTCGCCACAAACATCAACAAAGTCCCTCCTTACTAAATCGTCGGGTATTGCGTGATGCCACTGAAATTCCAGACAAGCCTGGCCAAATATAGGAAGGCTAATGTTGTCGGGATGATCAAAAACGACGTGCAGAACCCCTGAATAGACATCGTAACCGAAAAATATTATCGTCACAGATAGGGCCGTCGCAAAGTAAGAAATCTGGGACGCCCCATAAGCGATCAGTATACCAGTACCTATCGTAAACAGATATACCATGAACGCCGATCGCATCTGATAGACTGGCGTTCCAGCCCATAATGCCGTCATTGGTTGTTGTGCGAAGATGTATTCGGGTTCTAAAGGCTTCCCTGACGTTTCGGCATTGGCAATGGCCACCTTTGTGAGCTTTTCTACCCGTACATTCAGGGCATCGATCTGGCGTTTTCGATTCTCCCTTCGAGATAGTTTTTGCGTTGGGATTTCATTCCTGCTCTTCGTTTCTGACTTTGTTATCATGTTTCCCGACAGTTTTGTTGTAGCTGCTCTTGTTGCGTCGTGATCCCGAGCCGAGGAGCTCGGGGGAACACACATTTTTAGGGTATGCGAGGTCTAGATAGAATTGAATTCTTGGGTCGTGGTATCAATCGGATGCGCTGCAGTGGCTCTGGTTCTGTTAATTAGCAAACAGCCTTTATGATCGAATCGTCAGATGAATCATCGATGTCGGCAATCTCTCCTGTTTACAAAAACAATTCTATTACTGGATGTCGGAAATTGTTTCAAATTGAAGTGCAGAATGTGCAGTGTTGGTGGGCATAACCAGAAAGGAACGGAAATCAGATATTCAAAAAAGGTTGAACGTTTTCACTATTGAATTACTGTGCGAATTATGTGCGAAGAGTAAAATCATCAGTATTGGTTCGTGGGAGGGAAGAGAAAAGTATTCTTGAGTGTGCGCGATAGTCGGCCGGCGACAGTTTTTGCCGTTCAAAACACGTGTCAATCGATTGAGTCAAAGAGAAAAAACAACAAATGGCTCGCCCTCCAGCCAAGGGGGCATGCAAGGGGCCTCAAGAGGACACACAATTGGCATCTTGGCAGGCGCCACCGTTTCTTAATACCTTTGGGGAGTTTTCCTTCGCCATGTGCCAATTCGCAGAAGCTAGAGGAGCCGCACAAGGGGAGTGGGTGTTGCACTTTTGGGTGTGCCTGCCACTCCCACACTGTGGGCCAAGGGCCACTGCATTGGGCAGAGTTGTTGACCCCAAAGTTAAGCAGATGATAGTGTTTGAGTGGGACCAGTGAGACCCTTAGGTGGCACACGCAATGCCTGACTGGGGGCCACCTCCAGGCAAGGCTTGGCTCCAGATCGGTTGGTCCCCAACACATGAAGTTGCTCGACGAAAGAATTTTAAGGACCCTTTTTGGCGCGACAAATGAGATTTGAGAACGCCTATTTTTTTGGCACCGCAGATCTCCGCGCCACAGCGTGGACATACGAAGACTGCTGTCAACGACCCACAAGCTAGAGATCTTGTCAAATCCTGGAACTATTGTGCGATCAATCGGATCCTCGTCTTTGAAAAGGGAACGAAGGATCCCCTTGCAGCAACTGTAGACGTCTATGGATGCTCGTTTACACCAATCATCAGAAACGGTCGGAAAATAGCGCTGCCTATAGCACAGAAAACGCTGACATCAAAATGAATCCTTCTGCCCATCGAATGCCGCTCCATGCCAAATCCTTGGTGAGCGGAAGATTCTACTCCGAAATACCAACCGCTACAAACAAACAAAGAAATACCTCGGGCTCTGCCGACGCCAACTTCGAACATGTCATCGTTGATTCGATGTTGCGGCAGAACTCTAGGACGAAACTAGAAAAACATAGAAAAACGAAAAACAAAGTATCCTCTACTTCCTCCTTTTTGGCTTCGATTAGTGCCTGCATTGGGGTCGGGAAATTCGGCACTGCCATTTTGAACGATGACAAAGAAGAAACAAGGTTCGAGAATCGTTCGAAAAATTTCAATTTCGACGATTCAGTTGTTCGGATGCGTTATTGCAGTAATGACAAAAAAGAGACGGAAGATCCCATGGTCCAATTCTCAAATGCAGGGAAACAATCCCTCGGAAGATCGAGGACGTACAAAACTGTTGATACATCGGTCGAGGAATCTATGCTTCAAAACTGGAAAGAGAATATGGTTACCGTAGAATCTATCGGTCGCGGTAGTAGCATCCCATTAGAGGAAGAACCCCAAACAATGTATGACGGGTTCTCTATTGCGAGACGACTATTGTTCAAGGAGAACGAAGAAAATGTTAATCTTGAAAAAAACAGCGGTTGCAGCAATGTTATTTGCACCAATAGTAAGAAGATTTGTTCGAACCAAAATGATACCTCATCGAAGGGGACGAATCATGATGGTATTAGCTTCCTCCAATGGTATAGCAATCCTTCGTCCTGTAATTCGGATAGATCTTCTGTGGGAGCCTCACTTACCGCACCTCCTCAATCGCTATATGCAGCCTCCTACGGCGACGATGACGACATTATTACAAACTCTGCGGGGATCAATCCAAAAGAAGGTTCAATTGTTTCTTACGAAGTGAACGACGAGAACGCACAATCTCCGTCTTCGACGATTTATGCTACAAGTAGTAGTAGCTTCACTGACAACAAAGGTAGAGACCGAGAAATTCAATACTGGAGGAAGCGTCTACATTACGCTACCAAGCACTACGGCATGAGCCATTCCTCCACGGCCGACGCCTATTTTAACCTCGGAAGGGCCCAACTGAACAGCAAACACAATGAGGTTTGCAACGACTCCTTTCTATTACACGTCAAAGATCCCCGGGACGTTGCCGCTTGGCAAAAACATCAATATGACTCGGCTATCGAAAATCTGACAGCCGCCCATGGGATCTGGGAGTGCAAACACGGGCCTGAACACCTGGCGGTAGGCCGTGCCCTCGATTCATTAGCATTGGCAGTCGTTCGAAGAGCAAATCACAACCGATCCACCACAACCAGTGGTAGTAGTCATAGCCGTACTTCCCAAAGGTTTGTGGCCGAGGACCTAAATTATGCCAAGCGTCTTCTCGAGGAGGCCTTTGCGATTCGAGTACACCACCTCGGGGTGTGGCACGTGGACACGATCGAGACATACAACAAGCTTGCGAGTGTCTTGTTGCATCTGGGGCTTTTCAAAGAGGCTTCACGATCCTATCGCGAAGTCTTTTTGGTAAGAAGAGCGATTTTTGGCAATCGACATCCCAGCATTGCAATCACAGCGCATTCCCTTGCAAACTGCCACTACCGCATGAGGGCTTTCCAAGAATCCCTGCGATGGTACAGGATTTCGTTGGATGTCTATGAAATGATGGGCCTCTCCTACCGACACCCGGCCGTCACAAAATTGCTAAAAGATCAATCTAGGCTGGAAGAATTTTATGACGCTTGAGATTTGAAAGTGTGGGTGCTAGTTGTCTTACTTTAAGACAATGATTGACAACATTCACCATCGAACCATAGCTGTGATAAATTTACATCGATTTGTTCTTTCAATAATTGAGGTTAAGATTATGGTTTGATAATTAAGATAATTTCAGCCAAACAACCAAGAATGATTATTTTGCATTTTTGGCATTTCTCTGGTGTCGTTTGCGATAATAAATGGAATCATTTGTCTGCCATTACTTCGACTCTATTTGTTGCAATTACATCGACCTCTTCTTCATGGACGACGACGCAATTATTGATGTAGTCAAGTTCTGGGAATTCTTCCTTCAATTCTTCATCCATCCCCCGGTTGTGTAATTTGCCCTGAGGAGGGCCGTTATCGCCATAGCCCGTATAAATCTTCGAGAGAGTTTCGAAGCTTTCCTTTCCGACCAGTTCTCCCCATGGTACTTCCCATGGACTCCCACCGGCTAGGGGTCCATCAGCAGTGAGCGACACGCTTCATGTGGAAGAGAAAAAGCAATGGTTTAGGTCGCAAAATTGTGTGCAGTAAAAGGAGTACAATCCGATTCGTTCATTTAACGTACATAAATTGGTTCCCCCGAGTATTTGGCCCTGCTCCTGCGTAGGCGAGATAACCCTGAGCAAATCGTTTGACACCGTCTTCATTCTGTCGAAACTTGGGACCCTGGGGCAACCAAGGCTTATCGTCCTTGCTGAAAGAGGATGAGAAGAAACAATTAGTGTTCAAGATCAACAACTTGAGAGCGATGAAACGAAAAACATCCGATTTATCCATTTTACGTACAGATTTCCATTGTATTTTTGCGTCATCTTTTTATCGCTATTGAGACCAAATTGGCACAACCAATCTTTAATGCAGCGCATCATGGGAACAGTTGAATCAAAGTATTTATCTTTGACCATTGTAATAAAACGGGCCGCACCGAGCGGAGCCCAATTGTGGTGTGCGACAATCGCAAGGTTTCCCTTGGTCGTTTCGCAGCAGACAAGACTGTACTTACCACCTTCGGGTGGTGTGACCATGTGACGATCACCGGCCTTGGGATGAAGTTCATTCTCGGTCAGGTTGTATAATCCCCTTGAGTAACCACAGGAATTTGCCTCCACATATCTAATTTTCGCATTTACTTTGTTTCCTTCCAGCCACGGTGTCTCATCGAAAATCGCAGCGGTCATATTTGGGCGACCCTTTCTGTTGACTCGTTCCGCCCTTAGTCGCGTCTCTTCGGCGTTTTCAACACCGTTACTCAAGGACGCGAAACCATCCGACCCAGATAGTCCTTCCAGAAACAAGATCTGCCAAATGACAAAAGTCAGTGATACCAAGACTAAGCCAGACAACACTATTTCGGGAATTCCAAACCTGACTTTTTGCGGGTTGTTGGTTACGTTAACTGCTGCCATGCTGAAAGCGCATTGCCTGAGTATCTTTTTTAGAACCAGTCTAAGAAGGACGAAGCTTTCTTTATTGCCGTTAACGTTGTTTCAAGAATTAATTGTGTCTCTTTGTTTTTCCCCTTAGCCTTAATCGAATATTTCGCGGGAGTCGATCGCGTTCGCCTTTCTCCTCCAACCGTTTTTCGCAACTCCGTTTAACGGTTCAGAGTATGATTCATTTTCTCCACGCAAACCTGCAACAAACAGCGAATTTCTTACCACGACCGAGGCTCTTGTAAATCTGAAACATGTACCAGCAAGAGAAAAAGCTTGAGTACCATACTTCGGGAACACATACCCATATTCTATTGAAATCAAATAGAAACATCTAATCCAACATGACGAATGCCCCTAATTCACCAATTTCCCTACCCCGCCAATCATCCCTCCAACGAGCCCTTTCGGAGCTCGATAGAAGCGAGCGCTCGTCCTCTGAGGACGAGCTTTCCCCAAGATGCGACAACACATCGACAACCAAGAAGGTGTTGAATGCATCCAAGAAATCTTCTCTCAAAAAGGAACTCGCCAAGGTCAAGGCAGAAAGCTTCCTTCAGCAATACGAGCAGTACTTTGCCCTTCGCGGAATGACAAAGCTCTAAATGGGAATTGCGCGTCGTTATCCTCGTTCGTTGTTTCGAGTGGCCCCATCTTGGGTGGCCTCCTTTCATATCAGTAGTACACGTCCCTAACAGTGGCCCAATCGTGTGTGGCTCCGTTCGATGTTACGCCGTGGCATAGACATAGAAGCGGACAGTGACGAGTTCGACAGTATGGCCTCACTATTATGCTCAAGTGCAGACACACCCACCTTTAGAAAATTCGGATAAAAACAATAAACTCAGAAACAATAATACATGACATACTCAAAAACAGATTAAACTTTCGTATGCTATGGGTTATATTTGGGTACTTTTTTTCAACTTGTGCATGGCTTCAGGGATTTTTCGTTTGGTTCTTTTGGTCACCCAATATTTATTATTGAAAAGACCAAATCCTTGTTCCGTCTAAATCATCATAATGAATTTCGTTCCAATGCCTTTTGCTGCAGTTCGAAATAATATACGGCCGCCTTATACAATTCCATGTCCAGGGAATTGTGTTTAACAATCAAATCATATGTCTCCTGGTCGGGCTGGTCAGGTAGAGCCCAGTGAGTGTTCCCCTCCCCACACCGATTATTCTTTGGGCTAGCGTTGGCGTGCGGGAGCTGACACTGTGATGTAGTGTTGTGTTCCTCACTTCCATCGAGACTCATCCACGGGAATACCTTGCCGATTATATCAGCCGTCTCGGGAAGTTTTTCCGTGATTCCAATAACAGTGAAGAATCCTTTCATATTCTCGATCGCTTCCTGGACCATCTTGCTGGAAAGCTCAACATGCTCCTCGTTGCCGTCGAGATCGAGAGCTGAAACCTCGACTGGCCACTCGGTGCTTAGCAAATTGTTGACCTCGTGGTTTTGAAGCTGATCGCTGCAGAGTTTATCTACGCCTGTGTCCTCACCGTTATCAAGCTTCTTATAGATATCCTTGAGAGGCTGGCATTTGTAGCAGTTTTTGGTTTGGAAGCGGAACATCGACCAAACCCGATCCACAGGATTTCGTAGTACCGTAATAGCCTTCACTTTATTGTTCTCGTTGTTATCGTGCCACCAACCGAATTCGTCCAAATATTTAAGGGCGCTACAATAGCTCATCATTGCGGCATCATCCATTAGAGCACGGCATTTATTTTCAGGTTGGGTTAAGCAGTCTGCGAAACGCTTGCGGCTGCACTCATGGATGCTGTAGTACGGAACATTGTAGTTGCTTTCCTTTTTCAATCGATTCATCGCACACCGAAGCAATCGATCCATCGAAGTTCCGCCAGTTTTCATGTGGTGCAAGTGTAAGAACTGGTGAGGAAGCATAGTGCGCTTTTGAACTTCACCATCCTTACCGTCTATTTTCTCCGTGGTGATCTCTCCTACTTGCACATCACCTTCTTCTTCCTCCTCGTCGAAAAAGCGCAGAGGGACGGGCTGCAATTTTTCGGCGATCTTTTTGATGAGCGCTTCTTCTTTGTCGTCATCGGATTCTGATTCCAGAACCCGATCTTGAACTGAAATTAGACTTTTTGAGTTATC
>Ga0115013_10001626_pt1 | contig 12924 bp, 14 predicted proteins | sample SouAtlMetagenome_2_FD_88686 | JGI IMG/M metagenome (GOLD analysis project Ga0115013, IMG submission 88686) | Marine eukaryotic phytoplankton communities from Atlantic Ocean - South Atlantic ANT15 Metagenome | ecosystem: Environmental > Aquatic > Marine > Oceanic | place: South Atlantic Ocean...
CTGTGTTAAATAGTGTTCACTTTGTTGTCTATCGTTTCCCTGTCCCATACCCGAGCATCAGCCCCTATTATTGTCCGCCTCGTAAATATGCACGAACTAATTCTTCTCCAGTAAGTTCTTCACCAAAAGTTCTGATTGTTTTACCATCTTGCATTCTTTTGATAATACCATTATTGTATTGTGTATCTGTAACATTACCATTTTCAAAATCTACTTTAGACTCTTCTGTTTCATACCACATAGATTCTACTCTATGAATATGAACACTTCGTGGGACTTTTGCCCACTCTTCTGCATTTAATAAGTTCCTTTGGAACTCAACTCTATCATCATACTCAGTCATTATTCATAACTCCTAATCCTTGCTGGGATTACTATATTCCAATTACAATCATCACAAACTCTGTCATTGATATCTTCAAGAACTGGTTGTGGATTGTTTCCAAATCCTGTAAAGAACCCTGTGCATAAAGCACAGGGTTGAGGAGAAGAGAACTCTAGTGAGGTCTTACTATAAGTTGAGTCCATCTTCTTCCTCTAAATTGTTATCATCTTGACCTAAGATGTTTTCATCAACCTTTGTGTAAAGGTCAAGGAATGTTGCTTTGGTATCTTCATCGAACCTTGCAAGACATACCTCGATTGACTTCATTTTATCATTGAACATTGAGAATGCTTTTGCAATGTGAACCAACCTTCTAGTTGAAATCACTTCATCAACAGCACCTTCGTAAAAAGACTTTCTGATAACATCTGCCCAGTCGACAAGTTTGTCTGCAAACTCATCATCACTAACTCCAAGAATTGCAAAGTCACCTTTAACAATTTTCTTCTCAGTAGTCACTGGTGGATATTCTTGTTCAAGACAGATTGCAAACCTTTCAAGGAATGCTTCGTTCAAGATGTTAGTTCCTATGAACCTTCCATCCTCAGAACCTTTACCTTTTGTGTTTGCAGTTGCAACCACTGTAAATCCTGGCTCTGGTTTTACAAACTCACCAGTCTTTTTGATTAAGTAACCACCACCCTCTAAGATGGATTGTAGACACATAATCTTGTTAGATGCAAGGTCTACTTCATCAAGAAGAAGAACAGCACCTTTCCTCATTGCTTTAAGGACAGGGCCCTCTTTGAAAACAATGTTACCATTAATTAAAGTATTTGAACCAATCAAATCATCTTCATCAGTTTCAATGGTAATGTTAACTCTGAAAAGTTCCTTCTTAAGTTTGGCACATATTTGTTCAACCATCAAGGTTTTACCATTACCACTTAATCCAGTAATAAAGACTGGAAAGAAAACTCCAGACTTAAGGATTGACTTGAGGTCTTTGAAGTGACCAAAAGGAACATAGTTATCCATGATTGATGGAATAACTGAAATGTTTTCATCGAGAACATTCATACCAACATTTGCAACTGGTACTGGAACTGATTCAACAGTTTGTACATTTGCAACCACTGGTGCAACAGGAGTTGCATAGTTCTCTGGAACTACAGATTCAATGGAATAAGTTCCATAACCTGCTTTGAATTGTGGTTTTCTAATCAACCACGAAGGAAAAGGGATACCTGCCGTATCACAAATTTTCCTAACAGTGGATTTAGAAAACTCCACTTGACTTGGATATTGTTCTGAACAGGCATCCAAGAACCTGTAATGATTTGCATTTAAATTCATATTAACCTCACTTTTTGAATTATTTTTTACCATATGTGTATTATACCAAAATATGTACCCATCATGCAACCTTCTTAACGAAGTGTTGAAGAATTTTTCTTTGGGACATTTTGTTGTTACCCATTCTCTTCATTGCACCTTTAAGAGCTTGTTTAGTTGCACCCACTTTAACATCTAAAGTGTCATCTTCTGCAACTATACCCATTTTCTTTTTGTTTAGAATGTAGAACTCTTTGTATCCACTATTTTCAGTAGTTGGAACTGCATATCCACCTTCTCTTCTGAATAACTTGTAACCTTCTGATTTAGTTTCCCAGTCGAAGTAATCACCACCAAACTTGTCAACTGCATGGTCGAACTCTCTGTGCTTGTTAGGGCAGATAAAGAATCCAACAGTATCAACACCAGTAGTTCTTTCAATCCATTTTAGAAGATTATTAGTACCATTTCTACCACCATTAGAGTTGTACTCGAAAGTAGACTTGGTTCTTCTATCGTGAATCATATGGTCGTTTCTCCAACCATCGAAACCATTCATTCTGAAACTGTCACCATCAGTTAGAGTCACAAACTGTAACTTGTCGATTGAGTAGTTGTGTTTGAAATCTGCAATGTAGTCTCTCAAGAACATTAGTGACTCATCTAGAGGAGTTCCACCCAATGCATAATTGTAATCATGAATGTAACCAGCTTCGAATCTTGAACCTTTTGTATTTCTGTAGTAGTAACCACCATCACACATTGATTCAAGTTGTGCATTCATAACAACACAAGCTTCTTTGAAATCTCTTTTGTTCATTTTATCAGAGAACAACTCGATAAGTCTTAGACTATCGTTGTAGTTGAACCCACCTTTTACATGTTCTTTATAAGTGTCTCTATCAACACCCTCTCTCCAAGCATCAGTAAATGCATATACTCTGTGAGGAATACCAACTCTTCTACAGAACATTGTAAGAACTACTGATTGCTCATAAGTCTCTCTGATTGCATCATACATAGACCCAGACCAGTCAACCAACATAATCACACCATGATTTTTTCCATCAGGCACGATAGTTGCTCTTTTAAAGATATCATCTTTGATTAGGTACTGGTGGATTTTTGACATATCCAGTTCACCAGTTTTTGCAGACATTGACTTTTTGTATGCATCTGCAGCTTTTCTCATATCAAATTCTTTTGCCATGTAGTTGATGACATTTTTGTTATGGTCTAAAAACTTCTCAGTATATTCTTTAGAGTTTGCAAGAGTATCAGTAGAATGCTCATATTCTTTTTGAGCATCTTCCATAGTTCTAGTGATATCTGCAATCATCTTAGTATAAGGAATTGTAATATCAGATGCTTTGTAATCTTTAGAGTTGAACTCCATGTAACATGGTTCTGCTGACCATTCATCCATTTCTTTATGAAGTTTGTCTTCATTGTTTCTGAAATTTTTATCAGTAATAGATTCTTGTGCTGTATCACTAGTTGGGGCATCACCACTTTGACCACCCTCTTCACCAAACTCACCACCATCTAGGTTTTGTGATTTTTCAGACTCACCTTCACCAACTGAATCAGAATCTTCTGATTCTCCATCACCATCTTCATCAGTAGATTCAGTACCTTTTGCACCATCTTCTGATTCTTCCTCAGACTCATTTTCTGATTCTTGATTACCACCTAGTGTGTTTTCTGATTCACCCTCTTCTTGTTCTCTTTCATCAAAGTCTTGAGGAATGGTATCACCATCACCTTCTTCTGTTTCAACAGTTTGCATTGACTTATCAGTTTGTGGTTCTAAATTTTCTAGTTTAGATAACTCATAAAGATAGTCTGCAACTTTGACTACCTTTTCCCAAGTATCCATTTTAGTGTCTATTTGATTTATGATTTTTTGTTCTTCTGGGCAGAAGTCAATCATGATTTTGTGACCAATCTTGAAGTAAAGATTGATTCTATCAATAAATGCAAGTTTGTTTACATCGTAACCCTTAACTCCAAAGAAGTCTAAGTCATTGTGTAATTCACCATATGCATCATAGAAGATTCTTCTAAGACCAGCATATTTATTTTTGATATGTTTCTCAATTCTTACATCTTCAAGGACATTTAGATATCCTTTGTATTTTGCACCCTTTTCTGAAACTGCATCATGCCATCCATCTGCTGGAGTAATAAGTGCATGACCAACCTCATGACCCATAAACAAGTCATAAAGTTGTGGACTCATATCCTCTTTAAGAATAGGACATACTAACTTCCTTGAATCAACTTCAAAGTATGCAGTAGGTACTTTTTTGTGTTCTATAACTAAATCCTCAGTTGCAAGTAACCTTGCAAGAGAATCCTTCTGTGTTCTTAATTGATTATTTGACCTCATGTATGTATTATATAAAAAAATGTACCTATGTGTCAACAAGTTTATCTCATTGACTGAATTGGCGTTCCCAGTAGGATTCGAACCTACAACCTACAGTTTAGAAGACTGTTGCTCTCTCCTGTTGAGCTATGAGAACTTTGTAGTGTTATCTCCATTTGTTCTAGGGTATTTTACCCCATTCTATCACCGAGTCCTTCAAGTCTGGCCTTACCAGAATTTTATCTAGGTCAATAGGCAGTGACCATAATGTGACTTCGTTTTTACCCAAATCCCACGACCACTACAATCGATTTCTTGGAATCATTTCGAACTATGGGGATATCTGCTGGAGTCTTGTCATTTCACAGATTTTAAACGATATCCTCACTTCGTTCTTTCTCCTCTCAACCTCTAACAACCAACTAAACGAGGAGTTCAATCACACGACAAGATGTATTATATTCTTTTGTGTACCTATGAGTCAATAGTCTTTATATTGAACTCTTTTGCCCACCACTCTCTAATTGGTTCTGAATTAACTCCTACATTGACTGTTTCTGGGTTTGGATTTCTTATCAAATCTCTCCATCCACCATCTTTGTTAGTACCTTGCGTACCATGAGATTGGAGTTCCATTTCTTCTGCTTGAGTGGTATACCATATTGGTGCTGTCATTCTATCTTCACCAGTTCCATCTACATTTGCTGGTCTTACACCATGAAAGTGTTTCATACTCTGGAAGATAATACATGTTCCTGTTTCTGGTTTAGATTCTTGGCCATCTTCAAAATATGTTTCACCACCTTCAAAGTTGTCATTAAGATACAATATAGATGCATAATCAGTGTAAGGTACTACATTAATTACCTCATCTTCATCTTCTAGGAATTCAAGTGCAGTTCCTTTTCTGGTTTCTATTGGAACTTCGTATAGTGGTTTTGCCATGACATCGATATGCATGTCTTGACCCTTTCCAGATGGCCACCACATAAGTTCTGATTGTTCTGGATATGCTCTTTCACCATAGACTTTCCAGATTTCTGATATGGCTTTGTATTGATACTCTGCCATGATTCTTTTGATTTCGAGATTACGAATATTTACAAATGGTATTCTCCTACCATTGTATTGTTCAGCTGCATCATCGTGAGTAACTAAATTAAAGTTAACTTGATGATACTTTATCAGTTTCCGACATTGCTCTTTCGTTAGGCAATTGGGGATTTTTGCTACGATATTCTCTGGCAACTGATAACATTTGTTCTCTGATTCTTCCATACTGTTTTTCTCTTTTCTGTTTTTTCTTCACTGCTCTTTCATATTTTATTCTAGACATGTGGTCTATAAACAGAATACCATTTAAGTGGTCTAACTCATGTTGGAAACATCTTGCAGTCATTCCACTAAAATCTAATTCTCTAATTTCACCAAGTTCATCTTGCCACCTTGCAACGATTTTTTCTGGTCTTGTAATGTTTGCAAAGATTCCCTCACACCCACCAGTAAGACATCCTTCTTCCATAACAACTGTTTCTTCTGAAAACTGTATAATCTCTGGGTTTACAAAAAACATAGATTGTTCTTTGTTTGCACCCTTCATTACAAATACACGATACTCATATCCTATTTGATTTGCAGCTAATCCAACTCCACCCTCTTCAAACATTCTATCAATCATTTCGTTTTTTAGTTCGATTGGGTCTATTGGTGGATTATCAAAATCAAAGAAAGGCATAGTCTTTCTCATTAATGGGTCACTTTTATGTAGTAGTGTCATTTGTATTCCTAGTTGTTAAAAAATCATTTGTTTCATCATGACCATATGTAGGGTCTTTATAATCATATCCTTCTTTACCTTCTCTGGTCTCTGGTGGTAATCCTAAGTGTGGTCTTTTGTCATACATCTGGTCTTCATATTCTGTACATATTAATAAAAGATGTATTGCATCCTCTTGAGTTACAATATCACCATGACCATGTGTATATAAATTACCATTCCAAACTAATGCATCCCCAAGACTAATTGTATAATGGTCTGATGGGAATGATTCATCACCCCTCATTAAAGTAAATGGAAATGGTGGCCCTGTTAATTTTACTGAACAAGTTACATCACTACCTATTCTATCACGATGCAGTTCTAATCCTGTACCAGCTTTGTATTCTCTAATATAAGAAAATGATGGGTATAATGGTTTATCCCATACCTCTTGTATTTTTGGAAGATATGTTGCAAGTAGAGCATCTATTGCAATATCACCATAAGATACAAATTTTGCATCTGGTGATTGACCATCACCCTCTAGATATTTATTTGTGTTTGATGTTTTAGAAACTCTTTTAGACAAATTAATATAGTTTACCAAAAACTCTACCATTTCTGGTTTTAAAAAATTTGCTATATGTTTTCCTCTTTCTTCCATCTAATCTCTCATGAACTCTGCTGGGTCTTGTTCATCTGATATAACATGATTATGATTTACATATTGATACCAACCAGTAACAAGATACTTATCTCCACTTAAAGGTGGATTCCCTCTATGTAAATGTGTAAAGTTTGCAGGCCAAATAACAAGGTCTCCTCTTTTAGGTTTAAACCTTACTCCTTGATGTAAGAACTCTAGTTCTCCACCCTCTTCTACATCATTAAGAAATAACCCCCATGCAAGAATTCTCTTAGTTGCCATAGTATCTAATTCACTATGCCAAACATGATATCCTTCGCCAGGGCCTGTCTTTTGCATCTTACCTTCAATTGCAAGTGGTCTACCAAAGCCTGGATATCTTGCATTGTATCTTTCAAGGATATTGTTATTTAAGTATTTTAAAAACTCATCGAAATCTGTATTCAAGTATTTTACAGAGTCTTCATACCTAACTACATTTAATCCACATGATAAATCCGATTTTACAGATGGATGAGCTCCTTCTGCTTCTTGTCTATTTTTAATAATTGGTGGTGTGACTCGACTAACATGTTCCCAAAATTCAAAGAACTGTTCAAGATTTTCTTCTTTAAACCATCCTTTGTAGTGTCCTATAAAGTCGTTAAATTCAACTGTTGGTTCTCTTTGCATAATAACTCCTATTTACTATCCACTATTCTACTAAAGTTCTTTACTTTTTCAAATGTCATAGTATGTCTAAACTTCTCTGTTAATACATCACCCTTGTGAGATATTATAAAAGTATTTGTATCACCATCTAGAGTATGTAGTATCTTTAAAAACTCCTCTGTTCCACCCTCATCTAATGAACTATCAAAAACCTCATCCAGTACTAATAGATTTGTGTTAACAGAATTTTTTAATTTTGCAATTGCTCTCCATGTAAATAATAGTGCAAGGTCAATTCTCATTTTTTCACCTTCACTAAAGTTTGCATATGAAAAGGCATCACGATATCTAGACTTGATAGACTCATTGAATCCTTCATCAAGATTAAACTGTACAAAGAAGTCCATCGATGCAAGATACTTGTTAATCAACTTATTCATAATAGGTAAATACTGTCTTATGATTTTAGTTTTAATACCAGTATCTTGTAATAGTAATTGTGCAATTTCAAAATAAGACCTTTTATCAATCAATTCTTCTTTTGATTTATTATGATGTTTCAAAGATTTTTCTTCTTTGTTTAACTTACTACTATCATCGGTTACATTTTCTGTTCTTAACTTTTCTATCTCTGCATTTATCTTTGTGATGTATTGATTAGACGCAGATATTTCATTCTGTTTTTGTGCAACTTGTCTGTTGAGAGTGTCGACCTTGCTTTGTATCTTTTGGATTTCTTCAAGTCGTAGGTTAATGGATGCAATGTTGTCTGTAATCTGTCTGATTCCCTTCTCAATTTCTTGGACTTTACTTTCTGTTGATTGAATCTTCTCTTGTTTAAACTCGTTCTCCATATCTCTGTGACATGTGGGACATTCTTCGTTATCCTCATAGAATTCTATCTCCTTGATACCTCTTTCTTTTGCATTGTCTAATTGCTTTTGCATTTCAAGAGTCTTGGTTAGTTGTTGTTTTACTGTTTCACTATCCGAAGATTCATTCTGTAGTTCACCAATCTCTCCTAACAAAGTATTACATTCTTCTTGTACTTCATTAATATGAGTTTGTGATTTGTCAACACTTTCATTAAACTCATCAATTTTTTGCCTACGATTTTCACCAAGAGACTTGATGTGTTTTTTGTAGGTATCGATTCTATCTTCTGAAAGTCGGATTTCATAATCCAAATCGTGAAGTTCACTTTTCAATGCAGTCATCCTTGTCTTTAACAAGTTGTTCATAATAGTAAAGATATTGATATCTAGAATATCTTCTATAATACCTCTTCTATCATTCTGATTCATTTGCATGAATGGTGTGAAAGTTGAACTACCTAAAATAACTACTTGAGTAAATGTCTTGTAGTTTAATTTTAGGATTTGTTTCTCAAGTTGTTCTTGGTAGTCCCTCATCTTTGCATCTTGATTGATAAGTCTATCGTTCAAGAATATCTCAAATAGATTTGGTTTTGCACCTCGAACAACTCGATACTGCTTTGACCCAATAGCAAACTCAACCTCAACAACCATCCCTCTTTGATTGACTGAGTTTATAAGTGAGTTCTTGGATATCTTACGAAACCCTTTGCCGAATAATCCAAAACATAGTGCATCTAACATTGTAGATTTACCACTACCATTCTCACCCAAGATTAGGGTTGCTTTTCGATTACCCAGAAAGACTTCTGTAAATTGGTTACCTGTAGATAATAAGTTTTTCCATCTAACTGTTTTAAATTTTATCATGAAGCTTCATCAAGTGCCTCTGTATAAAGAGACCTAACTAGATTTTCTAGTTTTGTTTTATCTCCAGAAATTTCCATTCCTTCGATATGTTTAGTTAATATTGTAAGTGTGTCCTCTGCATCTGATGCCATTTCTTCATCTGACATATCACCAAGATTGCCGTGGTCTTCTACAACCTTGAAGTCTATGACTTCTGCTTTGTTTAATTTTTCAATGAACAAGTCAAACCAATATGGGTTCTCTTTATTAATAACAATAACTTTTACATACATGTCTTGTAAATGAGTAAAGTCCATTGCAAGTATTTCTTCTTGAGTATATTTGGAATCATCATAAAATACTTTTTCAAACATACGAATAGGGTTTTTAATTTTAGTCATTTCCCTTGTATCAGTATCAAAGATATGGAATCCTTTGGGGTCATTATAATCTGACCAAGTAAATTCCATTTGAGAACCAAGATAGGTTATGTTCTGCATTGTAGAACCAGTATGGAAGTGACCACTGTATACATGTTCAAATCTTTTGAATGTATCGAACCCAAGACCATGAGAAGAGTAATAGCCAGGCATCATCATTGCACCTTCTATTTCTAAATGTCCCATTCCTATCGATGCATTAGTAAGTTCTAAATGTTCCAATGTATCTTCTATATTGTTTTTATGAATCCAAGGCAATAGTGTAATAAGACATCCATCATAATCTTTGGTGATTGCATCTTTGTAAATTGTAATGTTATCATATTTAAGTAATGCATCACACGAGTTTACTTCACTAGTATTCTTATAATACAAATCATGATTACCTACAGTTAAATCCATAGTCATCTTGTTGTCTATAAGATGTTGAATAAAGTGTTCTTTGTTTCTTTGTAAAGATAGGAAGTTGATTCCAGTTCTTTTGTCGAAGTAATCACCTAAGTGAACTATGTGTTTAATATCATTCTCCACACAATAAGGAAAGAAAACTTCTTCGAAGAATTTTCTCATGTATTCGTGGAAATGTATACTATCGTTTCTGACACCAGCATGGGTGTCGTTCAATACTGCAAATTTCATTTATTTCTTTTTATCTGAACTAAAATATTTTTCTACACCTGTTGGTCTGGCATCTTCTACCTTTTTCTTTTTACCTCTAGGTTTGTAGTTGGGTTCTTCAAGATTGTTCTGTAGGAATTCAACATACGAGTTATCGTAAACTGTAGAGTCTCCTTCCATACTTCCTACTGCATCAGTAAGGATACCACTATTCATGATTGCCTTATGTTTGATTGCAGCTTGTTTCTTTTCTTTCTGAATTCTTCTTAAGAATGCATAGTATATAATTTGGGTTATATATGCAAATGCATTTTGTGATTTCTCTGGGTTAAAGTTATTTAAGTATTGTAAACAGTTCTCGATACCATCACAAATCATTTCATCCCTATAAGAATAGTTAATGAAGTTTGGTTTAGTTGATAATCTGGTTGCAATCTTATAGATACATTCTCCAATATATTCTGTAACTCTTGGTGGTTCAACACCCTTTGCAACTGCATCTTTAACTGCTTGATTATGTTCTGCAATTGCAGCCGTAAACTCTTTGTTGTTTACATAATGTTCTGGTTTTGCTTTTGTCCTTTTAGTCATATATCTATTATCTCATCATATTGGTATTTGTCAAGTTAAAAAAAAGACTTGACAGGCTGTAATTCTCGTGTTACCCTAGATATGTATCGTGGGAAAAGAGAGAATATACTAATGGAGTATCTTCTTTTGAGACTCCTCATATTCCATCAATTCCATTTCTTCTTCTAAGGATAGTTCTTCTTCTGGAAGTAGTCGTTCCTGTTTCATCATATTAGTGAGGTGTGCAAGTGCATCTGAACCTCTATCTAATTCTTGTTTAGGAGACATCACATCTAATCCAACCTCATCCCTAAGTTGAATCCAGTCTTTACATGCTTTATCATAGAATGCAATAAACTTATCATCAACTGTAGTAGTATAAACAACCTCAGAGGCTGCAATAACGATTTTATTATCTCTAGTAAAAGGAACGAGAGGTGACAGTTTGATAACTGTACCTTTTCCTGTTACAGATGGATTTAGACCAACATTACATGGAAGTGTCATTTCTACAGTTCCAGTTTCTTCTTTTACAGAAGTAATTGCAATGATGTCTTCACCATTTCTTAATTTGATATATCTGTATTGATTCATAGTTTTATTGCGAGAAGTAAGAATATTGCTAACATAATCATATTAGCCATTAACATAAGTAATCCTAAAATGGTATGATACCATATCCATCGAGTTTTATATGCATTCTCGATTGATAAATCATCTGGGTCTGGGGAATTATCTGAATTCCTAACTTCTTTGTTTCGACCCCATAATATCTCGTACCATCTCAAAACTTCACCTCATGTATCGTATATTTAAATTTTTCTTTACTATATGTATTTATTCGTTCTTTAAAGTGTCTAAGAGTGTAATTCTCTTTCTTCTTAAAACTTAAGTCATCTGCAATATCAAAAAGTGTTGCATTGACCTTATCTTTACTTGTTCTTAAAACTCTACCAATTGATTGTAATACACGAATCTTAGATTTACTAGGACTTGCAAACACAATGTTGTGTAGGTTCTTAATATTTATACCTGTAGAAAAAGTACCATATGATGCAATGATTACACATCCATCTTCTCTTTCCATCAACTCTCTGACTTTTTCTCTATTGGTTGTGTCTGTTCCACCATATATGAAGAATGACTTGATACCTGCTTTTTCGAATGCATCGAATATCTTTCTTCCATGTTTATCTACATATTGGAATAGTATTAATGTATTACCTTTCTGACCTAATGTAAGATTCTTTATAAATTGAGTTCTCTTTTCATTACCAGCAAGGAATTCCATTTCTCTAGGATAATCCATAGACACTACTTCTTTAGATACCTCTGGTGGATATTTGAGTACTAGACATTGTATATCTAACTCTGCAAGAACACCCTCATCCATAAGGTCGGCACTTGTAGTCACATAATGGGTGGGGCCGAACAAACCTTCGAGAACTAGTTTGTGGGTTTGTGTATCATCGAGTGTTCCTGTTAGACCCCACCTGTGACCTATGTCTTTCATCTTTTCCATTATACCAGTAAGTACTTTTGCTTTAAATAAATGTGCTTCATCACCAAAGACTGCACCAAAACCATCGAAGAATGATTTCGGCATTCTGGATAATGTTTGCCATGTAGTAACAACTATATCTGTTTCTCCTACTTTTGCACCACCATACATCTTGTCGATAGGTCTATTATATCCATAATCTGCAAAGTCTTTTGACATTTGTTCTACCAATGATGTTGTAGGTACAATTACTAATACTTTCTTTTTATGCATTGATATGAAATGTCTTGCAATACAATAAATGATTGCAGATTTACCACTTGCAGTTGGAGATACTAACAATTGTCTTCTATACTTAATACCTCTTGATATTGCTTCTACTTGATAATCTCTTAGTGGGAATCCCATATTAAGACCATCGGTAAAGTCTGGAGTCTCTAAATCAGTCTCCCATTGATATCCTTCAACCTTGTACTCTCTATCTTTTGCAAATTGTTCTAGTGCATAATATAGTCCAACATACAACTTACCAGTAGTTTGTGCAAACAATCTTATGTTTCCATCCCAATATTTGTTCTTAACAGAAGGCATAAACTTTGCGCCAGGCACTGGGAAGGTAAAATAATCAGACAACTCTCTCTTGATAGATTCATCTGCATCTATCCTAATATGAGTATTGTCGATTTTGGTTATCTGAATGTTGGGCCTGCTATCCATCCTACTAATGAATGTCTCATTCCTCTGGTGACTGGTGTGACTTGATGATATACAAAAGATGGAAATATGATTATACTTCCTTGTTCTCTTGCACTCTGTTGATTTCTATACACGATGTTATCTTTGTTCATTTGATTTGGGTTTACTCCATATGGGTCTGTCCATTCGAAGTGACCACCCTCATATTCGTTTGGGTGTGATAGGTTTACACTATAAGATAACTTTCTATATCCACCAACTCTTTCATCTATATGTGGGTCATTCTCA
>Ga0115013_10001627_pt1 | contig 12922 bp, 11 predicted proteins | sample SouAtlMetagenome_2_FD_88686 | JGI IMG/M metagenome (GOLD analysis project Ga0115013, IMG submission 88686) | Marine eukaryotic phytoplankton communities from Atlantic Ocean - South Atlantic ANT15 Metagenome | ecosystem: Environmental > Aquatic > Marine > Oceanic | place: South Atlantic Ocean...
CATTAGAGTTTTCGTAAACCTGGTGGTATTATTATTATTCCATGATTACTCTTCAGAAACTTTTGTGGCTAGATTTCCTGTCATGTCCTCTCCCAGACAATTGTTTCTTTGTAGGAGATTCCAAGCCGCTTTAGCTTTCCAAATATCTTGGCGTAATGGGGATGAGATTTCGAGCACCCATTTTCCTTGAAGATTCGCGCCGACTCCAAAAATGCGTTACAAGCTTTTTGCTTGTTTCTGAGATTTTCAAAAACAAGACCTGTATTGTACAAAGCTTCTGCATATTCTGTGCCTGGAACTTCATCATCAGCTACAGCTTCTGATGTTTCTGCTCTTTTCTTATAGATAGTCAAGGCGTCTGTGAAGTAGTTCAGTGCACGGTTGTAATTTCTATTTTCAAATTCGGTAACGCCTATAAGATTGAGAGCTTGAGCAATAAAAGGGTATTCAGGTTGCCCCAATTTTCGTCGAATGGCAATCTCTTGTTGGAACGTCTTGATTGCATCTCCAATGTTGTGATTTGCTTTGTGGATTATTGCAAGCTCGTGCATAACTTCGGCAATCATCTGTACATCATGTATGTCTTTACCCTCTCCAACGTATATATTGAGGGCTTGTTTGATGCACTTGAAAGCCTTGTCATATTGATTGCTTTCACGCAGCGATACACCAAGATGGAAATACGTGTCGGCGACAGCCGGATGGGCTTCGCCTAGGACTCGTTTCCTACCACGTAATACCCCAAGATAAGCGATGGCTGCCTTCTTGTACTGCCCAGTAGCTTGGTAAACCAGAGCAATCCGCTCTAACATAAGAACCGACTTTTCTCCGGATTCCCCTAGGATTCCTGCGTATATTTTGTACGCCTTCTTCAAGTTCTTCATTGCTTTACCATACTGCTCAGCGCATTCATAGGATGTTGCCAACTCAGATAAACTCGAGGCAACTTCTTTGCTTCCTGAGCCCAAAGTTGCAGCCTTTAATTTCACAACTTCTTCCAAGATTGCTGATGCTTTGTCATATTCTCCAGTAGTAATATATAACGACGCAATGGAATCCACCGTAGTTGACACTGTTGGATGGGTGTCGCCAAGGACTTCTCGGTAGGATTTAAGCACGCGTTTAAGGGTCTTAATAGACAAATCGAACTTGCCTTTCTTGCGAAGACATCCGGCTATTCTTGTGAATACTTTCATAGCTTCAGGATCCTTGTCGCCCTTGAGGGCTTTCGTCATATTCATGACGTTGAAATACGTCGTGATGGCACTATCAAGATCTCCTGAGTTTTCTTGTACCTGTGCTAATCTCAATCTTGAATCTATCGTTTTCTTATCATCATCTCCAAGCTTCGCACAGTATACCGACAGAGCATCCTTGTGTAATCTCAAAGATTGTTTGTAATCGTGGTTCTCGTCATAAAGGTCTCCCAAAGCAGCTGTTATATTCGCACACCGCACATCATAACGACCGTATTTTGCTACTGCACTTTTTAGCTCGTGAACCAAAAATTTACGTCGTGCTTCTAATACTGACGAATCTACGCCTTGGTCTTGGTCATTTCTAAGGTATTCGCTGTCGTCCCGTCCAGCGGCCATCGGGAAAATTTTTTGTCGCAAGTAAGGGACACTTTTTGATATCTCCCTTGTTGACCTTTCCGACTTTAAATTCTTAATTTTCTTTTCAACCAAGGATTCCACGCTTTCATTTTTAAGTACTTCCTTGGGTTTGTTCTTGCTAACATCAAGAAATCTAGGCGACATGGGCAAAGTCTCGATGTCACCCAAACGGGCATCATCTTCTCCTGGAAGTATCCCACCATGAACCGAAGGTAGAGATCGAAGGTCATCGCCAAGATCTTTACCAAGAGTTGATACAGTTCCAGTAGAAGATTCGTAATCTACATCTTCTCTTTCTTCCTCGCGATCTGACGGATCTTGTGCATCGTAAATAGGACTACTTGGCAGTGATTCTTTTTCGTTGTTCGGTGATCCACAAACAATCATTCCAACGTCATCTTTCGTATCATTCCTATCCTCGCATGCACTCCCACCAAAAAAGGAAGAGAAAACCCCATCGTACCAACGATTATTGTCCAAAATAGAGTTTCTTGATGGGAACGGTTCTACACAACACTTGTTGGCCCTGTAAGTGTCCTTTTCCTCATTTTCGTTCCTTTCCCACGACTTTGTTCTCGCACTACCTTTCCCCACATGTATTACGAGTTCTCCAGGATGATCAAAAACTACCATCGTTGTTTCTCGGCAGCAGATTAAATACGTCTTTCATGTGGGAATCTTCAAAAAAAGGTTTTTCGATTGCGCTCAAAAACATGATGGGAGCGTTGATCTCGGCTCGCTCGTTTCAATCGTCGCTAATAAATGAATAATACCGATATGTTTGCGCGTGCTTCTGAAACGAGTCACGAGTCAATTGTGATGTTTGCAAACAACCGGATGAGGAGTGGCTTCACTCCCAAACAATCACAAGGGCTGATAAATCTATGACGATAGGACAAAAGATGCTAGTTTCTTCTTGATTGACCAAAGAGGGCGTGGTGAGGGTGGAGCCCAATCGTCACTACCCAGCCAAGGGGCCCTCCACTGCTGGTGCCCACACCACCCAGAGGGCAGCCCAAAAGGCTATGTGTGGCGATGCCCGCCAGCTCTCGCCAAGAGCCTGCCCGATGTGCAGTGGATCAATGGGGAGAGGTGCCAGCAAGCTGCTATGCATGACCAGCCATTTGGAGCTGCTTTGTTGGGGACACACCTATGAGCCACTGGTGTGGCTCAAGAGGTCCACCTACCCACATCCCCCGGGCAATTCGCCAATTTTGCTCTTTGTGAGGAGAGGCAGCACTCCTCCATGAATGGATTGCACCCACCTTGCAACATTCAATTTCAAGGCATCATGACACAGAGGCGACTAATGGAGATGCCAACACAGCAGCATCATGCTTAGCTGCTGGGCTTGTCCCCATCGCAAGGGGGGCAGCCAAGCAGGGAAAGTGGCTTGCACGACACACATCTGTGGCACTACCTATTGTGGGGACAACAATCAGCCGAAAGGCAACAACGAATCGACACCAACACACAAGCGACTGCAAGAAATTGAAAAGACGCTGGTTCGAAAGAGGCTCGTTTCGAAGGAAGACAAAGAAACTCTAACAACTATTCCCGATCAACATGCTTCGAGAGTTTACGACGTGCACATTCTGTCGCATCCACAAAGTCATACTATTGTTCACATTGTGCACGAAACGCATGAATATTGACGCACTACTATAAAACCGTGATCTTCGTTTCCATGTCCACTGTTTCTCAAATTTCGAAAGCGGAACATCTGTGGTTGGTTTCGTCAGTAATCATTTTATGAACGACAGTTTTGTTGTATATAAGGGGGTTTCATTTATCATCTTTAAGCGTCTTCTTCCGCTCTGAGTTTAGCATTCGCGTTTGTGACACGGATTGCGAGTTGTTCTGCTCTTTGAACGATATCCTTTCGAATTCGAGAGGATACAGAGTGAGCTACAGTGGCGGCGTAAGTGCGGTTGTGCATCATAAGCATCTCCAACTCGGCAACATTGTTGACGACAACACTCTTAAATCCATTCGGACAGATGTTTCTGGTCGCCTTATCGGAACCGTATCCGATACTGGGCATGGGAACGGATCCCTTGAATCGACGACGAACGCGTCCATCAATACCCTTGGGTTTGCGCCACGAGGAATCGCGAATACGCATAAATTGATCGGACTGATGCCGAGCGAACTTCTTCGTTCGCTTCTTGACAATAGTCTTCTTATTCAGAGGGATAGGTCCAGCCATCTTGATTCTATAGTCGGAGGAGAAAAAATACTATTGTGAGTGCAAAACAAAGAAGAAAAGTCACGAACTATTTGCTACGCCAAAAATCTGTGCTGATCAAATGAACCATTGCTGCAACAATGAAAGATCTCCACTCTGCCCATCTTGCCAATTCAACTTACATTGCTACTGCTACGTGCTGTTGATTGTATTTCGACAATGTTGAGGGCGATGGTGTTGCTCTGTCGGTAGGTGCACGAATTCATTAATTATCGATTTTATTTTTACTGCGCGAATCAAGTAATAGTGGTAAAGCGGTAAAGGCTGTTTTAGTACTATTCATCGAATCACGAGTCAGTCTTGTGAAAAAGAAACATTTTAATCGAAGAAATCAAGCCAAAAAGCCGTTAAGAATTTTGATGGAAAACCGTTGTTTTCGGGCCGTGCTTGCTTGTTCTGTTCCCTCATTCTTTTTTGAAAATTTTAAGTTCACATCGAAAACGTCAATTTCTGTTCTACCGGTAGACTGGACAAACAATAGAAAACCGGACATCACAACTGAAGTATTACTTCGAATTTGAATTATTTGCTACAGAAACCTTTATAGTTCATCGCTGCAGAATAATTCAAGATGAAAATACTATCTACATTGGCAGGAATTTTAACAGCATGTATAGTTCCGACTGTACTCGTCGCTGCAGATCAATATGCAGGAGACGATCAGGTGGATGATAACTATAACGATGATTATGCTGGTAATAACAATGCCTATGAAGGATTCTCCGTGTGTGATAATACTGCCATCGAGGTCACAAACGTATACATGTATTGCGACAGTCCTGGAACGTTCTACTATGGAAGCGGCAAGTACCGAAATAGCCAAAATTGCACAGCAGGTGACAAAGGCAAATACTTTATCGAGTTTTATATCAACGACGCAGCAACAATCGAAGCAACGGGAGGACTTCCAATCGTCGACATTTCTGCTACTGGCACTAGTGGATGGTACCAAAATGATCAGAAAGTCCTCGAGAACGAGGAACTGTGTTCGCTTAGTTCTCTAAAGTCTTTGAGCGGGAGTGCTTGTCCCGCCCAAGGAAAGTATCGAATCAGCTCACATTTCTATTGGCAAGAAGATGATACCTCTGGTGGAACCTTTAATCCAATGCTGACGGTAGGATTCAAGTCGAGTATATATGAAAGTACGTACGATTACGGCGGAGCTAATACTAAATATTGTAGTGGAACTACGTTTTTCACATCCTTGAGAAACAATGTGAAAAAGATTTATGCAAACAGCGTTACCAATTTCTTCAAAACTTTTGGAGTTCTTGTGTTCACAATTGGAGTGATGGCCTCTTTCATATGGCTCATGGTAAAAAAGCCTACATCTATCCAAGACGCTCGCAAAAAGATGTTTCGTAGGCGAAACGCGCCAGTTCATGATGGCTATGACGATGACTCCTCGTATGATGACAGTGACGATTTCGACTTTGACAAAATGAAATCACCATACGCGAATCAGAGTACTTTAGACTTTTGAGGAAGAGAAATTAAAGGTGTACTCGATCTCCCTGTCGTATTCGTGAATTGTACCAGTAGATCATATACTCATTTTCGATACGTCATTATTAACTATATTTTGATAAAAAGCCTTTTGTGTACTACGTAAATTCACTTTTTTGATTATTAGACGAATAGAAGCCCAACAAAAACTTGCCAAAATAACTCATCAAGATTCTATTGTTGCTGGTTCCTTTCGATATGCCCAAAGAATGGCATTCTGTGGTGTCACTTCAGGATGAACATATTGACTCAAGTTATTCACAACCATTCCTTTGCCATCGGTCTGAAAAATATTTCGATGAATGTATTGTGATCTTCCGTAATCAATCAATCGTTGGCAAGCACGGCCTAATCCTTGAATAGTACAAGACAACCCCAGTTCACTAACAACCGATGAAATGCTAGTTTGCGATAATTTCCCTGCACAATCCTTCTCTTCATCTACAGGAACTCTTGAATGCTCCATTTCGTCATCACTGAATGAACCATTTTCACCATTATTTTTCGGTTTCCCTTTCCGCGTTGCCACTGTAGCTCCACTCCAACGACGAAGCAGGTCGAATTCAAGTGGTCCAAACGACGGAATGCCACTATCTTCATCGTTGCGATTCCTCCCTTCCATAACTTCACGCAGAATATCTCGGCCAACATAGTGTTCCCAATTACAGATTCCATGGCAACAAGTAGCTATCAAGCATGCATCGATCTTATGTCTAATTGGTATGAGTGATTTTAGTGCTATATCAGTCCCTGCTCCGCAAAGGTGCTTTGCAATGCAAAGAATTTTTGCTTCCTTATACTTGCCATCATCGTCGAGCACAACTGGTAGGTTGACGTGAGACACATCACAGCACAATCTACACCAATTCACATCGTTAAGTTTCAGATATGATGTATCAGTATTCTTTTTGTTGCTTCGGAATGCTTTTTCGGCTTTTGATCGACTACCTGCTCGGTCTACCATGAAGAAATGCGTGTTTATTCCGCTTGCACTTGCAACACCTGCTGCTGTCAATCCAAACATACCACGACCAGCCCCCATTTCCATTATCACTAAAGGCGGGCCATTGGTAGACAGCGGAAGAGATTCGAAGGGATTTGCAGCTGATTTGAATTTTTTTGCTGCACCTTTGTTCTTATTCCGTCTTTCAAAATATCCCATTTGTCTTAAATGGCCTATTAAACTCGCAATTTGAATAGTGTGCTGATTACCTCCACTCTTAATATGATGTGATAGAAACCCTTCCCGTATTCCTGCATCCATTTCTGGTTGCGACAAGTCCTGCACGTCTATTGCGCTGTGAATATCTTGAGACGTTATGGTTGAAACATCACAAGTCTTGTCGCCTTTGAAAATAGATTGGTGGGCTCGCAAAACACGCCGAGCTATTTGTTTGGCCCATGATGAAGTTCCTGGTTCAAAATCTGATTCTGATGGATGCGATGTTGAAGTTTCTGGATCAGCAACAAGTCGACCGTGACCTACAAAGAATCAGAGACAGAAATACAATCAGAGAAAAAAATGAGAATCTAAACATGGGAAGTAGTAACACGCGAAATCTCGTTCGAAGAGACGACGAACCTCCGTTGTTGATATTTTTCACGAAGTAGGGCTCTTCTTCCTGTCGCTTTCGCTTTTTCGCTCTTGGACAAATGAGAATGTGTTTTTCCACAAGATCCTCAAAAATCATACAACATTTCGGATCTATTGGACAAGGAACTCTCTTTCGGACTCTACCACTATTCCCAGAAGTAACAGGATTCTTTTCCAGATGTTGGTGGTTACCGCAAAATAGTTTTCCATCATTTGGCCACTGTTTACAAAAGCGTTTTTTCCGTTCCAGCTATGCAACAGATTCGACCGAAAAGAGAGACAGCGCGTGCAAGAGTTTGGGGAAGATTAAATTAGTCGATTAGTGATATGATGAAGAATACCATCTCTTTGAACTCACATAGGCTCTGCATCTCTTCCAATTCTCAGGAGGTTGTGGTGGTCCCACCTTTTCCTTAACTTTTCCAGACTCGATAGAATCGCTCATTTCAAAATAGAAAGTACTTCCTTTCAGGAAGAGAAGAGCTACAGGATAGGTCTGCGCAAGGGTTTTGAATCGTCGTCGTTTCAATTTCTTTCGATTTTTTGTAAACCCAGTTCAGTTTTTGATAGCCATCATTTGTCAACGTCCGTCCTTCGCAACTTCTTCCCATCACCAAGCAACTCATTCATTTTTCGTTGAATTCGATGCTTCCCCCCAAAACCGAATTTGATCATCGTCTCTCATCACATTCCCATCTAGGTCACCTCCCAATTGAAACATCTAGAAACTCGTTCTCATGAAAAAGCGCACATTCCTATCCAGCAGTGGAATTGTTCCTCCCTTCCCTAGTGTTGGAACGACTGAAAAAAAATCGTCAACGCAAGATGCCGGCTTAGTAGAAAGCAGCTCCGAAGCCGGCTCTAAGAAAAATCTTCCATGTCAACTATTAGGTTTGATTCGTTTGTACGAAAAGAAATGTAAGGGCGATGAAGACTACGACGAAACTATAGAAGAGACTGTTGATTTATTCAATCATATGATCGCTATATATTCTCGCCATGGTCTTCTACAGAGAGATTCAGAGAAAGCAGAGCAGATACTATCGGCAGGAAATTCTACTACAATAGGGGGTAGCGTAGACGATAGAAAGCGTGGCAATAAGAGAGGGAAGAAAGGAAATAAGGGCAGTAATTCTGATGATCTTCGAATTCAGCAACACAAAAACGGCACATCATTGGCGGATTTCTCGAATTCTCAACAAGCGGACGAAGCCTTGGTTTTCATCGCCGCCTTGAGATTGTTCGCCGCGAAATCTTCCAACAATGAGACTACTAGTGAATCGGATGATATGAATAAATATGATGAGGATCGAGCCCTTCTTATAAGTCTTGCAGCGGAATTATGTCTCGCGATTAGTCAACACATCAAAATCGGCAAAAAATCGGATTCGTGTTATCTTGCAGAGTACGAATTATTGGCACAAACAGGGAAACCCATTTTAACAAGCCTCGTGAATATTATGAAAATGGTACAAGGAGATATGAAATTATCTTCTCATTCTCGAAAGAATGATGATGTCTTGACGCTTTTATATTGTGAAGAGGAAACCCATGCGATGGTTCTGAATTCCACAATAAAATTAGCTTGTTCTCTCATCAGCTTGTTCGGTGTAAAATTGTCTCGAAGTACGAAATTATTGCTAGACCTCAATGCAATTAGTTTGGAACTCTTGACCATCGATAACGATTCTGTTCAAGCATCGGCAGCGCGACTTTTGTCGTGTCTCCCATTGGCTGGCGGAGTTGATCGAAAGACTCCATCGGAGATTTGGAGCACGCAAGTACTGTTTACCCTTACAGCCCTATCTACAGCTATACAAGTAATGGCCCCGCTTACTGGAAGCAAAGCCAATGATACTTCGATCGAGGACCTTAATTCGAGCAACGAAACAACCAAGAAGTTCCTTGGGCGTTGGATTAGCTTCGTTCGACGAGATATTTCGAATGAACAATTTCGACTTCGGTGTTTTTATAGATTCTGCCGCGGTTTGACCAAATTATTCAGATATCTTCTCCTGCAGGACGGATTTGATCTTCACCACTCAAACGCAAGTTTGGTTGATGCTCAGCTAGACATCAATGCAACCTTGGGTGTCGTTGAATTATTTGTTTCATTTCCTCTCGCATCGGAAACCGTCTATTACAGAACAAAGCGACGACTCCGAGATGAGAATATCGATAATGGCTTGTTGAGTCCTAGGATTGTAGCTACTGAAATAGCTAATCATATCAAGTTGATGGGACATGAACTATTGGATTGCACTCTATGTTCGGTAGGTGGCCCAGCGTTGCTACCGTATGCGCGTCGCATCTTTAGGATTACGTATGCTTCTATTTTGACCTCTAGCTCTAGCCCGGTTCGTAAAGTTATGGATCCAACTAGTGCTGCGCAATTAGAAGGAAAGAAACGACGATGGCTTCATCTATCTATCACATCGAGGACAACTGCAATCATCACTTTTGGAAATGCAATATGTGCATTTGGTTGTGACTATAGTTCTACGTCTCGGAATCATTCAAATTCATCATCAACAAATTCATTTGTTGCAAGTACTGATAGTGAAAAGGCCATAACTCTTGTTGTTGGATGTTTGGTGGAGCAAATTGGCAGGAATGAAATGCAATGTGCTAATTATGATGATGATTGGGGCACAGATCTAGAACGCGTAGAACTCGTCTCGGCATCAGCAACGTGTTTGGACAAGGCTATAGTAGCATGCGGAGGCTTTCTGTCGATGCCAATTCGCTCTCTGATTGAATCTGTTGTTGTCAACGCTCTGTCGCAGATGTGCGGAGATAGACGACCAAATATTCTGCTTCTGTCTTGGTCACCGGCTAAGATTTCGTTTCTACGGTTGGCATGCACGTGTATCACTACTCCATGGCAAGATGGTGCCTCGAGCTCACTTGTAGACTTGCTTAACATTACTGCGAGTCGACTAAAATGCGATATGGATTATGAGGTTTCGCTGAATGCGAATACAGCGTTAAAACTTTGCGACACGGGAAATGTTGATCGCGCACCAGCATTAACCTACATTACTCGTGCTGTCCCAAACAATGATCCCAATGGTAATGGTGTAGATCTACATGCAACAACAACTGATGCCTCATCATTAGTCACTAATATCGAATCAGCTCGGAAGGAAGCTATGCTTGCAAGAAAAAAGATGGAAGAAATGGAACTCGCCAAAAAGAGAAAAGCAGAAGAAAGACGCAATCGAGAGAAGAAAATTGACCAAGAAAAGGCTGCAAAGCGTCAAAAGGCTGCGACAAAGGAAACATCCGAGAAAATACAAAATTCAGCTACGAGTAATCATACGACGGTAGAAGCAACGAATGATATTAGGCTTGACAATGACACAATAAAGGGGAAGGAGTTGGTGGATGACAATAATTCTACGAAGCCGAACTTTGTGGCTGAACAGAAAATAAAAAGTATAGAAAAGGAATCGTTTTTTGATGGAGAAGTTACGAAGACAAACGACGAAGAAAAAGGAGGAAGCATCGATGAAAAGACCACAATAAAAGACCTCGCGGATGTCGATGACAAAAAAGGCAGTGGTCTAAACAACGAAAGTGACGACGAAGCCTTTCCTGAGATTTTTGATGGTGGGCCAGATTCGGACGACGAGTGACGAAAACTTGAAGGATATCATTAAATGGAATCACATTTCATTGTTGGTTCAGTATAAAAGTTTCTAGATTATTCTATTTTCTCTTGCGCCCACCTTGTTTGATTTGTTGGAGTTGTTACTATCGTGCTTGAAAGAAATAGTTCTCTTGCCTTGATTTGAATTGCGATGACCTCTTTCATCGGCCACAACTTTTTGATTTCCCTCTGCTCTTCTATTATCTTACATCTATCATGTATATTGGTGCTTTTTTGAATTCTAGAGACTTGGTCCTGCCAAATTTTACCATCTACTCCAACATCCAACGAAATCGTAGTCAGATTGGCTCTCTGGAAAGAAATAACGTTGTTGATTTGTATTTTGTTTGGCGATTTATCATAGTTACAAGTCACAACAGATTCTGAAGTCAGTGACCACTGCCAATGTATACCCCCCTCAGAATCAACTATTTTATTTCCACCAATGGGTTCTCTCGCCGTTGCTCTAAGAATCCCCCACTCGTCCAATTCGATGGTAACGGGATGGAGCGTGGTTTCAGTTGCATCTGCGAGAAGTCTTCCTTTTAAAAGTCTGTTCATTTTAACAATCACATTTTCATTCCCACTGTGTCCATTGAAAGTTGGAGGTTGCAGCTTATTGTAAGTTTGACTTGATGGTATTGGAGTGGTTGCCATGCACAAAAGTTCTTGTTCCTCCATTTCGAGTTGCTCTTTGGTAAACGATAAGATGTTCAATGGATTTTCCTTCTCGTCATCGCAGTCATTGTTTTTATTTGTCCATTCTGCTATACACGCGTCCCATACATTTTTGTGATAGCTCTCATTGTTCAGGATATTCTGGTGATCACGATTCGCTCCTGATTCCTGTCGAAGTTTAATTTGTGCTAAAGTGCGTACAAGAAAGCGACACTGTCGAATCGTTCGTTGCAAAACGTCTTTTTTGCTCTTGATTGAATCACTGGTCGAGTTTTCGAGTTCCCTCCGTTTTCTTTTATGATTGCAATTATCTGGACTTGAAGAATTTATTGCAGATATCAGGATCAGACAGTTCAGCCACATGGCTCGGTAGAGGTCTGCTTCCAAACCAAGAAGTTTCATTACTGAGTCTTCATCGACATTTGGCGTGTGCTCATTTCGATCTACTTTCACTAATGACAATCTCAAATAATGAAAATGCCGATAGGCTTGTTCAATTGGAGACAGTGTCACCGTTGACGAAGATTCTGGTCGTGTTTGCAATGATTCGGAAAGTACCTCCCGAAGAGAATCTTGTAGATTCGCAAGGCTGTGGATAAACTTCTGAGAATTTTCATTTCCGAAGTTTATGTTTTTGCATTCTTCCAGCAACAAAATTTTCTTTGCCTTTTCAAGACAATCTTTCTTTGCTTCAATTTGCGAAGAAAGATCATTAGTAGGTTCGGTCGAGTCCATGCTTCACCCTTGGTCGGATGAATGGCTTGTTGCTTCAGACCGTGTCGAGGCTTGTGATCACATCACCATCGCTTGATTGGAATGATCTCTAACGCTAGTTACCGACTAACCTGAACCTTAAAATAAAATTTGATTAAATCACAACAGTTTTCACAGAGCAACAGCTCGGCTTCATTTTTTTATGTGTGCATAATTTGTGGCATCGATCATGGGCAAGTCTTCGAACGCCCACTTACAGCAATGGTGCGAAGACAACCTGCACAACTTGCTCGGATTCGCAGACTCCTCTCTAGCTTCCTATCTGTCACATGTTGCTTCCAAGGCCAAATCTGCGAGCGAAATCGAAACCGTTTTACGCGACGGCGATGTTAAGGCTCCGCCTGAGGCTCAACGATCCTTCTGCAAAGGTCTTTATCAACAGGCTCGATCTTCTAGCAAGAAATATGGAGGCAAAGGTGACTCTAAACTAACCAATGCTCAGTGGGTCGAGAAAGCAAAGGACTATTCCCTGTTAGACCACGAAGACGAGGGTGATGGTTTTGGTAATAACAGCTCTCATTTACGAGAAGAAAAAAAGAGGAAGAAGAGACAGCCACTGGATGATGGTTCGAGAAAGGATACTCTGAAGAAGAAAGACAAGCAAAAGAAGAAGCGATATCGATCCTATGGGCGCGACGATGATAGCAGCCAAGATGAGAAGGAAGATGAGAACAACAGCCATAGCAAACAAAGGAGCAGTGTTGTCCGGGATTACTCGATTGAGGATCGTCGACGGCAGCGGTACGAAAAACGGCAACGGGGAGACGAGGATACCATTGACACTCCGCAAGAAAATGATAATGACGCCTTAACCCCAGAAGAAAGAACAAAATTGGAGCGAGAAAAGGACAAAA